>OGQJ01001583.1_pt1 | contig 19922 bp, 15 predicted proteins | sample 1553161 | NCBI WGS metagenome assembly OGQJ01 (sample SAMEA2579923, study PRJEB22360) | human gut metagenome | biome: human gut; feature: human-associated habitat; material: faeces | place: Denmark | collected 2008/2010 | reverse complement strand
GTACTCGGGTGCGGAAACCGCCGCTCCGAATTCATAGGTCTGAGCGGTGTATTCCTCACCGTTGATTGTGTAAGTGATGCTGTAACTGTTCACAGTCAGTGCCGCATCAAGAACAAGGTTCTCGGCAGGCATGGTTTCCGGAATGTTCCAACCTGAGAAGGTGTGTCCCTCGGGAACGGTGTACTCGGGTGCGGAAACCGCCGCTCCGAATTCATAGGTCTGAGCGGTGTATTCCGCACCGTTGATTGTGTAGGTAATCGAATAGCTGTTGGCCGAGTATTGAGCGGTAACGGTCATGTCTTCCGTAACGTTTGAGAAGTCCTTATCCCATCCGATGAAGGCATAACCCTCACGTTCGGGGGCTGTCGGCTCAATTGCGGCGGAACCGTGGGCAACACTCTGAGCGGAAAGAACAGTGCCGTCGTAGTCAACAAAGGTGACCGAGTGGTAAACCTGAGCGGTAATTGAACCGTTGTCGGATGTGAACGGAATGAGGGTAGGAGAAGTTTGCTGCACGGGCATATAGTAGAATTCCCTTATTTCAAGTTCAAGAGGAATCACAGTGCCGAGCTCTACGGATTCATTTACATGAAAATTCATGGTAAATATGGTTCCGCTTCCGCTGAACGGATTGGTCGGCATGATTGCCATGAAGGGAACCTGTCCCGGACGCGTGACAGCATCAGCGACAATCGTGCCGCCGCCAGCGATCATGTTTTGCCAGATGTTTCCCTGAGCAATACCGTTACCGACGACGGAAAGCATATTTGTGTCGTACCTCACGAATGCCGTGAGAGCGTGAGATTCATACTCGCCTTCGATATTAAACGCTACCGACACATCTGTGCCGGGAGCTGCCGTGACGTTTTCAACACTGAAAACAACGTCGTTATCGGTCGGCGATCCGGTTTCCGCATATGCAGGGATCGTGATTGTGCTCAGAATGATAGCAACACTGAGCAGCATTGCGAAGAGTTTTTTCATTATTCGTCTCCTTATTTTTTATTTATATCGGGCGGCGTAAAACCGCCCGGTATAACTTAATTGATTACGTTGTTCGGTTTTCTGCCCGTACGGATTGAATTTTCAGGCGTCTTGCACGGGCTCCTTCACGATGGCTTCGATCAATCCCAGCGAGAATCTCATGATAAGCAGGGTATCGACGGCGTTCACTGCGCCGTCCCCGTTGAAGTCCGCGGCGGCGATCTGTTCGGGCGTAAGGTTCTCGGTTGAAACTCCGAGAACATACCGCATGGCAGCAAGGGCATCAACAGCGTTGACCGCGCCGTCTCCGCTGGCATCGCCGGAGTTGGGAATCGGGCCGTACTTTGCGAGAACGGCCGTATTTGCCGTAACGCATGAGAAGTCACCTTCCCAACCGACAAAGATAAAGTTCTCCCTCTCCGGATCGGGCGGAGGAGTCGCTGCCTCGCCGTACTTTGCGGTTTTAATTGCAATTGTCCGTCCGTCCCAATCGACAAAGGTTACAAAGAAGCTTGCGTTCGGGTTGGGGGCCGGAGTGGGCGTAGGTTCTCCCGTCGGCGTAGGCTCTCCCGTGGGTATGGGAGTCGTGGGATCCGTTACGACACCGCCGCCTCCTCCGCCGCCGATTCCGCCGGAACCGCCGCCGGAACCGCCCGGCACGCGCTCGGTATCCCACGGATTGTGGGTGGTCTGGTAGGCGGAGTGCTCGGTGGAGGAGCCTTGCGCGAATTCATCGAGGTTGGTCTTGCCCAACAGCGGCATGCCCGCGGCCTTGAGCTTCTCAATGACGGTGGCATCGTACGGAGGCACCCAGCCTTCGAGGATCTTGGAGGCGGCGGTGGTCTCAATGCCCTTGGTGACGATCATGTCCTTGATGGCGATTGGCACGCCGGCGAGTTCCGGCATCTGCGCCTTGTCCTCATCGGACTTGGCGTCGAAGGCGTCGGCCTGCTCGAGGGCCCGGTCGGCGGAGACCTTCAGGAAGGCCTTGACGCTCGGCTCGGCCGCTTCGATGACGGCGAGGTGGGCTTCGACCAGCTCACGGCTGGAAACTTCCTTGGCCTTGATCTTGGCCGCCATCTCGGCGGCGGAAAGCTTGACGAGTTCGGTGGTGCTCATATCACTCCTGTCCCAGAATGCGCGGTGCGACGAACATGCCGGCCTCGGAGACCGGGGCGCCTGCGGTGGCTTCGGCCTGGGTCAGCGGGGTCTCGGGGACGTCCGGACGCAGGTAGGCTTCCAGCGGGACCGGGTTCGCGGTCGGTTCCACGTCGTCGGTGGCGACTTCCTGGACCTTGTTGATGGATTCGGCGATGACGTTCAGATCGCCCTGCAGACGGGTGATTTCCTCGTCCGTGAGTGCGATTCGGGCCAGATCGCCCAAATGCACGATTTCTTCTTTGGTGAAAGTAGGCATGACCCTAACAGTAACGCGTCTGTGTGACGAGCGTGTGCCCTATTTCGTGCCCCGTTCGCAACCCAGCCGCGGACGTTGCCTTCCATTTCGCAACCCAATCGTTGGACACCTGGTCATCTTTCCGGTACAGCAACGTTCGACGGCTTTTCTTGCCGCGTGCCGATGGCGCGATCAGGCTTGCGGCGCGGCGTGCTGGGCGATCCAGGCGTGCATGGAGACCGCGGCGGCGGCGCCGGCGTTGATGGAACGGACCGAGCCGAATTGGGAGATGTAGACCACGTCATCGGCCAGTTCGAGCGCTTTTTCGGACAGGCCCGGGCCTTCCGCGCCGAAAAGCATGAGGCAGCGTTCGGGGAAATGGTAGGTTTCCATGGGCACCGCGCCGGGAATGATGTCGAGCGCGATGACGCGGGCGGCTTGCAGTTCTGCTATTTTCGCGTCCAAGGCTTCCAGTTGGGCCATGGTTTCGCCTGTGTTCGGGGCAGTGCCGGAAGTGCCATCCGTTGCAGCTGCGGAGCCACGCATATGGAAGGCGATGGCGGCGGCTTGCGATTGGGCGGCGGCGATTTCGCCGGCGATGCGCAGTTTCCAGCATTCGACGAGTTCCGTTATGGATGGATGGTTTTCGACGTGCTGGTACAGCTCCGTCATGAGCGCGCCCTTGCGATTCCATTTGTGCGGGCCGACGATGTGCACGCGGCGCGCTTGGAACGCGTTGGCGGTGCGCACCATGGAGCCGATGTTGAAATCGTGGGTCCAGTTCTCCACGGCGACTTCGAAATCGTGGCGCCCGCGGGAGTCCAGGTCGGCTTTGATGGCCGCGACCGTCCAGTAGCGGTAGCGGTCGAGCACGTTGCGGCGGTCGCCTTCGTCGAGCAGGGTGGAGTCGAAGCGGATGTCGTAATTGGGGGATGACGCATCGTCCGGGCGTGGTTCGCCTGGATGGGTTTGCGACCACGGTCCTACGCCGACCTCGCGGAACGTCGGTTCGCCGGATGCCTGTGCGGCAACATCGATGGGATTGGGATCGTGCACGTTCTCCCCTTCATAAGAACAGCAATACAAATATGTCAAAGGCCCGCGCATCCGTATGCATCATCATGCTTGTCATCGCACATTCGACGACGTCAACGGCAGATATGTTTGCGGTCGGTCGGCGGGAAACTCGGTGTTCAGTGGAGTTCGGATTCCTTGAACACCTCAACGAACGGCAGTTCGGATTCCTCCGAAGTGACCGGGTTGATGACCTTGATGGTCGGATCGACCATATCGACACCGCCGATCAGCGAGGCGACGGCCAGAACCTTGGCGCCTTCGTTCTCCACCACGGAGAAATCGAGGCTCAGCTCGTTGCCGTTGCGCAGGGTGACCAACGACGAGGTCTGCACATACGATTTCTCAGACAGCCAGGAGTCGATCAGCACCACGCGTTTGCCGGCAATCGACGGACCCTTGATGGACGGATAGACGAAGTCCATGACGAAACCGTCCAAATCCTCACCACGGGAGGCGGCGGCCTGGATCATGGCGGAGACCAGCGGCACGGCCGCGGCGGTCAATGCGCCGACCGCGTCGAAATCGTCGACGGAATAGCCGGCTTCCTCCAACGTGTCGAGCAGGATATGGCCGACGATGGAGGCTCCGCGATGGTCGAACAGCACGGAGGAGAGTTCCGAGAACGGCTTGTCCTTCATTTCGGCCTGCAGCAGCGTCTTGAGCTGGTCGCGAGGTTCGAGCATAGCGAAATCGACGGTGGATTCCGTCGAAGCGGAAACAGACTGGCCCGCAGCGGAATCATGCGTCGGAACCGGTGTCGTCTTGCGGAAAGTGTTCTCTTCGGTCATGGTTCCAGCCTATCCTTTCGGCTCGTCATTCACCGCGCGGTATGGGTGATTTATGAGCGATTAGCATGGTCATTCGGCGTTGGTCTCGGGAGCGGACAACTCGCGGATATCCCCTTTTTCGGGCGCGATCATGTCGACGGTGCCGATGACCTTGCTTTGGTCGACGCGTTGCAGTTTGCGCGCGGTGACCAGCACGCGCGATTCGAGCGACGCGGCGAACGAGTTGTATGCGCCGACCGTTTTGGTGATGGCGGAACCCAGTTTGGTGGCCCGCTCCCCCAATACTGCAAACCGTTCGTACAGCTCTCGGGACAGGTCGAACAGCATTTTCGCGTCATCGGTCAGGCTTTGCTGCTGCCATGCGTATGCCACGGATTTGAGCACCGCCCATAGGGTGATCGGCGAGGTCAGCGCGACTTTCTGCGCGAATGCGTCGTCCATCAGTGTCGGGTCGGTTTCCAATGCGGCCTGCAGCAACGATTCGTTGGGGATGAACGCGATCACGAAATCCGGAGCATCGCTGAACGCGTTCCAGTAGGCTTTGTCTCCCAGGGTCTTCACATGGTCTCGTACCGCTTTGGCATGGGAATGCAGCAGCTCGTTCTTGCGGGCCAGTTCCTCCGGTGAGGCGGTGTCTGGAATCTCGCATGCGCGCTGGTAGTCGGCGTATGGCGCTTTCGCGTCGATCGGAATGGTTTTGCCGCCCGGCATGTGGATGATCATATCCGGCCGTTGCGTATGTCCATCGGCGTCGGTGACCACAACTTGGGTGTCGAAATCGACATGTTCCAACAGACCCGCCGATTCCACGATGTTGCGCAGCTGCGCCTCGCCCCACGCGCCACGCACCTTGTTGTTGCGCAATGCCGATGATAGGGCGCTCGTCTCGCGATCCAATCGCGCCTGCTGTTCGCCAAGACCTTTGAGCTGTTCGCCGAGCGCGCCCATCTCATGCTTGCGGCCCTCTTCGATTTGCGCGACCTTCGTCTGCAGGGCGTCGAGGTTCTTCTGCACCGGAGCCAGCGCGGAGAGCACCTTGCTTTGCTCCTGCAGTTTCCGTTCGCTTTCGGCTTGACGACGGTTCGCTTCTTCGGCGGCACGCTGCCGTTCACGTTCCACGCGCATTTCCTCGGCACGCTGGGCCTGTGCCAATTGCGATTTGAGATACGTCAGCTGTTGGCTGAATCCTTCCGCCTGCGTACGGTATTGCACAACAGCCGCGTTGAGATTGCTGATGTCCTGTTTGTCCGCCTCGATCTGCGTCTTCGCCTCGTTCAGGTCGGATTCCTTCGCGCCGCGGGCCATGTCCTGCCCTTTGGCACGGCCCGCGAAGAAGCCCGCGGCCGCTCCAAGCGCGGCCACGATCACCAGCAATATCACTACAAACACAGGATTGTCGAACATACGTTCGATGGTATCACGTCATCAGGAACACATCAATCCACGCATCCACATTCATTCGCAAGACCGACCGCATGCCACACAACCGTGCACTATGCTGAAATCAGCCGAACGCGAAATGCATCAGCCCAACACGAAGGGACACTATGGGATTCGATCTGTTTTTGGCGGCCGTGTCGATTGTGGCCGCATCCATCGCCACCTGGGCGTTGTTGCGGCTGTTTCCAAGCTCGGACGCACGCCAGGCGATTCCGCTGCGGACGGACGGCGGATTTGCCGACCCATCCCACACAACCGATGGTGGAGTGACGATAGACGGCAAAGTGACGGCAGACGGCGAATCGACATCCGACATCGACGGACAACCCACCGACCACCTCGGCAAGCGCCTCGTCATCGCGCTTATCCTGACCATTCCAACGTTCGTCATCACATTACTGGCGCTGGCCAAAATCGCCATGCCGGGCTGGCTGACGAATCCGTGGCTGCACGCCATCGTCATCACGCCGGTCATGTTCTATTGCGCGGCGCCGATTCACCACCGCGGCCTGCCCGCATTGCAGCGGCGACGTCCGAACGGCGATTCGCTGGTTTCGCTTGGCATGGCGATTGTTTACGCGTACAGCCTGCTGCTGTGTGTGGTGTCGTGGATTTTCCCGGCCGGCTCGCGCGATCCGTATTTCGCGTTCGTCGGCGTGGTCGCGACGCTTTCGCTGGCTGGCACGCTTGTCCGGCAACACGCGATGACCGCGCAGCAGACGGCAGAAACAGAAAAGGCGCAATCGGCACAGTCAACAGAATCAACAGAATCGGCGCGATCTCAAGCGAAATCCCCTGAGCCAACGCAAGAAAAAAGCGCGGAAGAATTGCTCTTCCGCGCTGTGGTAGGTCATGAGATCCGCGCACGTGTGCTGCAGATCACCACGTCGGTGACGATGGTGGTCGCGGTGTGGACGTGCGCGTTGTGGCTGGCGTTCGGCATGCAACCGAAGCTGGCGATCGCCATACTGCTCGGTTCGACCGTGCTGTCGGTCGCAGGCCTGGTATTGCAGGCTTACGACCGACAGGTAACCAATCGATAATCGTCACTCAGCCGGGTTCGGGACGTCGGCGGAATCGTCCGTCTTCTCCTCGCCCATATCCTCCAGCTGGTCCGCGGCCCACGCGGACAGCTCCAGGTGGTCGCCGCCGGTCTGGTCCACCAGCACGGTGTCGCCGTCGTGCACTTCGCCGGCCAGCAGCATGCGGGCAAGCTGGTCGCCGACTTCGGTCTGCACCAGGCGACGCAGCGGACGTGCGCCGTACGCCGGATCGTAACCGGTGTTGGCAAGCCATTCGCGCGCCGAATCGGTCACGTCGAGCGTGATGCGGCGGTCGGTCAGACGTGCGGACACCTGCGCGACCTGAATGTCCACGATGCCGCCGAGCTCCTCGCGGGTCAGCGGGTGGAACATGACCAGTTCGTCCAGACGGTTGATGAATTCCGGCTTGAACTGCATGTGCACGGCGTCCATCACGGCCTTCTTCTTGGCGTCCGCGTCCATGTCGGGATTGACGAGGAACTGCGAGCCCAGGTTGGAGGTCATGATCAGAATCGTGTTCTTGAAGTCCACGGTCCTGCCTTGGCCGTCGGTCAGGCGACCGTCGTCAAGCACCTGCAGCAGCACGTCAAAGACTTCCGGATTGGCCTTCTCCACCTCGTCGAACAGCACCACCGAATACGGACGGCGACGCACGGCTTCGGTAAGCTGGCCACCCTCTTCGTAGCCGATGTAGCCCGGCGCGGCGCCGATCAGGCGGGACACGGAGGCCTTCTCCATGTATTCGCTCATGTCGATGCGCACCATGGCCTTCTCGTCATCGAACAGGAAGTCGGCGAGCGCCTTGGCCAGTTCGGTCTTGCCCACGCCGGTGGGGCCGAGGAACAGGAACGATCCGGTCGGACGGTTCGGGTCGGAGATGCCGGCACGCGAGCGACGCACGGCGTCGGAAACCGCTTGGATGGCTTCCTTCTGGCCGATCACGCGCTTGCCGAGGTACTCCTCCATGTGCAGGAGCTTCTCGTTTTCGCCCTGCATAAGACGGCCCACGGGGATGCCGGTCCAGTCGGAGACGATTTCGGCGATGGAGTCGGCGTCGACGCGGTCGGGGACCATCGGCACGTCGGCGTTGGCATTGTCGGCTCCGCCCGATTCCGCCTCGTTCTTCTCGGCTTGGGCGATTTCCTTCTGGATGGCCGGGATTTCGCCGTAGTTGATGGCTGACGATTTCGCCAGGTCGCCTTCGCGCTCGTACTTTTCGGCTTGCGTACGCAGCTCGTCGAGCTTCTTGCGCAGGTCGCCGATACGGTTGTGGCCGTTCTTTTCGGCGTCCCAACGCGCTTTCAGCCCGTTGAGCTTTTCGCTTTTGTCGGCGATTTCCTGGTTCAAATCGGCGAGACGGTCCTTGGCGCTGTCGTCCAGTTCCGCTTCGGCCTTTTCCGCGGCCTTGTCGTTCTTCGGATTGCCCAGCAGGTACGACTTCTCCATCTTGAGACGGTCCACCTGGCGGCGCAGTTCGTCGATTTCCTCAGGCGAGGAGTCGAGTTCCATGCGCAGGTGCGCTGCGGCCTCGTCCACCAGATCGATGGCCTTGTCCGGCAGCTGGCGTCCGGAAATGTAGCGGTTCGACAGGGTTGCCGCCGCGACCAGCGCGTCGTCGCCGATGGTCACCTTGTGGTGGGCCTCATACTTCGGCGCGATGCCGCGCAGGATGGCGACGGTGTCCTCCACGCTCGGCTCGCCGACGAACACCTGCTGGAAACGACGTTCGAGCGCCGGATCCTTTTCGATGTTCTCACGGTATTCGTCCAGTGTGGTGGCGCCGATCAGGCGCAGTTCGCCACGGGCCAGCATGGGCTTGAGCATATTGCCCGCGTCCATGGAGCCTTCGGCCGCGCCCGCGCCGACGATGGTGTGGATCTCGTCGATGAAGGTGATGATCTGCCCGTCGGCCTTCTTGATCTCCTCAAGCACGCTCTTCAGACGTTCCTCGAATTCGCCACGGTACTTGGAACCAGCCACCATGGAGCCCAGGTCAAGCGAGATAAGCTTCTTGTTCTGCAGGGTGGTCGGCACGTCGCCGGCGACGATGCGCTGCGCCAGGCCTTCGACGACGGCGGTTTTGCCGACGCCAGGCTCGCCGATCAGCACAGGATTGTTCTTGGTACGGCGGGACAGGATCTGGATGACGCGGCGGATTTCCTGGTCGCGGCCGATCACCGGGTCGAGCTTGCCTTCCTTCGCGGCGGCCGTCAAATCGGTGGAGTACTTCTCCAAAGCTTTATACGAGCCTTCCGCGTCGGCGCTGGTCACCTTGCGGTCGCTGCCGCGCGCGGCGGTCAGGGCGTTACGCAGCTTATCCGCGGTAAGACCGTTCTTTTCCAAGATGTCCGCGCTTTGATTAGGTTTCGCGGCCGCGATTGCGACCAGCATGAGGTCGACGGTGACGTACTCGTCTCCCCTCCGTTGCATTTCTTTTTCGGCTTGCGATAGCACCGCCGACAGCTGCCTGCTGACGTCCGGCTGCGTTGTGGTCGATCCGCTGGCGCTCGGCAGCGATTGCATCGCCTGATGCACTTCGGCGCTCACGTTTTGCGCGTTGCCGCCTGCCGCTTCGATGAGCGCGCGGGCCATGCTGTTTTCCTGACGCAGCATCGCGTCCAGCAGGTGCAGGGTGTCTACCTGCGGATTGCCCAGCGCCGCCGCGTTCTGAACGGCGTCCGAAAGCGCTTCCTGCGCCATCTGCGTGAACTTCTGTTCCATATCATCCTCCATGGTTCGCGCCCGGCCGCCCGGCCTTCGCTACCGGGCCGGCGTTCGGACGCATATGTCGTTGTCTGATATGCTCAACCGACTTCATCGCCATTATATTCCCAAAACTTGAGTCCCATAGACTCAACTTTTTGCGTTTCTCAAAACCGTCTTTCGACACAGGACGGCAGTCACCGACAATCACCAGCGCTCACCGGCAATCGCAATACATACGAAAAAGGCGGGCAGCAACGTAACGAAATCACGAAACGTTGCAAACCCGCCTAATCCAAAGTCCGCCAGCAAGCCGAAAATCAGCAGCGCACCACCACGTTGCGCAGATCGCCGATGCCCTCGACGTGCACGATCGCCTCGTCACCCGGATCCAGATGACCCGACGCGTTCGGCGTACCCGTCATAATCACATCGCCCGGCAGCAGCGTGGTGAAACTCGTAATCGCCGCGATCTGCTCAGGAATGCCGTGAATCAGATTCGCCGTGGTACCCGACGCCATCGGCACATCCTCACCGTTGAGCGTGAAGGAAATCTTCGCATCCTTCCAATCCACATCGTCACGCGTCACAATCCACGGACCCAACGGGCACGCCGTATCAAAACCCTTCGCACGCGTCCACGTCGGATCAAGACCCTGCAGATCACGCAACGTCACATCATTCACGCACGTGAAACCCAGCACATAATCCATGGCCTGCTCCACCGGCACATTCTTGGCGATACGACCCATCACCACAGCCAACTCCGGCTCGAAATTCATATCATTCGAACACAGCGGAATCACAATCGGATCATCCGGACCAATCACCGACGTGCTCGGCTTGGTGAAAATCACCATATCCTCCGGCGCATGCTTGATATCGGAATGACCGGCCTCATGCATGAACTGCGCATGCGCCTCATAATTCTTCGCCAAACCGTACACCTTCGACGGAATCACCGGAGCCAGCAGACGAATGCCGTCACCATCCACCGGATAGCGCTCGCCGGTCGGCTCGACGGCCTGGCCGGACAGCGGATAGCCGTTCAAGGCTACGAGATAGTCCTTGCCGTCGTTCTTGTCGGTCTGAACGAAGGCGTACTGCGGTACATCATTATGCGTAAAACGTGCGATTCTCATACCCGCAAGTCTACCCGCTCGCCACGCCCGCCGTTCTCGACATGCGTCGCTTTGCGGACGATGCCGATTGCTCGCATTTTTACGATTTTTGCGATTATTTGCGATGCAGTTCCGCCCGCAACGCCGCCACCTCGCGTTCCAGCTCGTCGATGCGGCGCACCTGCTGGGCGATGAGCAGGTCGCGCACGTCACCTCCCGACAGAATCGGGACTTCGGCTGCGTTGCGCGGCGCGGGCAGCGTCGCATTGTTTTGCGTTTCCGCTGGTTGCGTTGGCTGCACCGGCTGCGATACCGCAGATCGAGCAACCTCCGCAGATTCCGCCGACGGCGCCACATCCGCCGACGCCGATGGCACCACTCCACCATTCCCATCAACCGATACCAGCCGGTCCGTGCCCATACGGCAGGCAATCTTGCGCCAGCGCGCGAAACAACGTTCGATGCGCTTATAGCCGATCAGCGATGGGTCGAGTCCGGCTTCGCGGAACAGTTCGACCGGCGATTCGCCCGCATGGTACCGGCGCATGCAGTTGTGTTTGAACGATTCCGTGTAGGTGATGCGTCGCGACGTCGCTTCGGCCACCACCGGCAGCGAGCGCAGATATTCGACTTCTTCCGGACTGAACGCTCCCCCACCGTTGCACATGATGTTCCCTTTCGGCTTGGCGTGCGGCGGCTCCCTTCCACCGCACGGCAGTCGAATGGCCTCCGTCATGCCATTCCCCTGTTCGGCTTGCGATTCGGTTTGCGATGCGCGCTTGCGATACGTGTTTGCGATGCAAGGCCGCAATCCGATTCGTTGTTCGCTTCGTGTTCCATCATACCGGTACGAATGGCGTTTTTCCAACCATTTCAGGCGGTACTAAACCCTAAATCACCAGTATTCGTCACAACAAAAGCGGGTGAACCGTTGATCGCTCAACGACTCACCCGCCCGAACAAGCCCCGTTGCCTGTCTGCTGGCCCGCTCAGACCGCCATCGGCGTATCGGATTCGCGGAAGCGCAGCACGAGCGCCAGTCCGGCTCCGGCCATTACCAGGGCCGCGATGGTGAACAACGCGGTGCCCATTGCGCCGGTGAGCGGCAGCTGCGTGACGTTCTTCACGTTCTTGACCTGGATTGCCTTGTCGGACATACCCTCGTCAAGCCTGCTTGCCAGACCGAGGTTGTTGGCGCCGACCAGCTTGAAGGTCGACTTGCCGGTTTCCTGGTTCACAGCTAGTTCGACGGTGAAGATCGGCATAAAGTTCTTCGCATAGCCGCTCGCGAATCCGGTTTCCTTCAGCGTGTACTTGCCGGACTTCAAGCCCATGATTTTCACGTCGCCGGTGGTGGTTTCCACATCCGCGACAGCGCCGTTCTCGTTCGCTTCGGCAAGGCGGTATTCGCCATCCACAATCTTGATGAACTTGAGCGGGGTCTGCGAAACCTCGGTTCCCTCGAACACGTGGAACTTCGCTCCTGCGAGACCATTGGCATCGCTTCCGACACCGTACTTGTGGAAGGAGAAGCCCCCGGTATAGGAGTCGAATTCGACCGGCGTATTCCACACCTCGGTGTCACGGGACACGGCCGCCTTGTTGGTAACCTTGTTGCCCATGTCGATGATGTCCTTGTTGACCACGGCGGTGTAGGTGATGACCAGCTGGCCGCTCTTGTTGGCCAAGTCGAATTCCAGCACGGTGGTGGTCTTGCCGTCGGCCCCAACGGTCGGAACGGTCACGTAGGTGAACGGCATATTCGTTTCCGTGCCATCCGCGGCTCGAACAACGGCCTTGAAGTCCTTGTTGACCGTCAGGCCCTTGGATGCCACGTCCTTCACGAAGTACGGATACTTGTCGTAGCCTTCGGCCGCGTTCGGAATATCCAGCGTGATGGTGTAGGCGACGGTCTGCCCAATGCTCACGCCTTCAGTGGTGGTAATCGTATCGGCCGTCTTGCCCGGCTGGTCGGGCTCGTTCTCGTTCTTGGCCACAAACATGCCGACAGCGTTGATCTTGCCCTGGCCGGTTGCCGGATCGCCCTTCACTTTGAATGTGGCGGCCACGCCGTTCAGCGTGGTGGCGACGATGGCGTTGGTGCCTCGGCCACCCTCTCCATCCACATCGGTGATGAGATACCAGCCTTCTTCAAGCGAACCGATGGCAGCCGTACCGCCGTTGCCTGCAACGGTTTTGTCGGCGACGACGCCATCGCCAACCGCCAACGAGGCCGCGAATGTGCGGAACCAGGCGGCGTCGTTATCGCCGGTCTTGGTTGCGGCGAACGCGGCCGGATTGCTGTCATATTCGGAGGGCATGCTGACAACGGGGTCCATGTTGTTGTTGGCGGCGGCCACCGCGTCGGTCACAGCAGTCACCCAATCGGCGTCGGTGTCGACCTGCACGGCGTCGCCGTCCACCGTCAGCGAGGCGAACTTGTACGCGGAGTAGGTGTGCCCCTTCTGCGAATGCCGCACTTCGATCGATGCGCTGCCGGCCGCGTACGCTCCGGCCGTGCCGAACGCCATACCGCCCAGCAACGTTGCTGCCGCGGCGATTACTGCACAAAGCCTTCTCGTCTTCATGATGAGAGACCTCTCTTCCTTGGTTTGGTCGGCCTTGTTACCGCAGCCGATTGGTTGGTTTTATGGGAAGTTTCGTATATTGTGTTGCTCTTTAGTTGTGATTGAAAAATTGCGATTGCCGGATTGCGATCAGAGAATTGCGATTGCCGTCCGGCAGTTCCGTCACGGCCGTCCGCGCCCGATCAAAGCCAGTCCGACGATGCCCGCAAGCAGCAGCACCAGTGCCGTGACGCCGGCCACGGCCAGCCAGGTCCGTCCTTCCGATGCGCCGGACAGCGGCAGCACGGCCACCGTCTCTTTCACGTTGGTGAACGAGGCTTCGTAGGTGGCGGTCTGTCCCTTGTCGAACGCGCTCCACATGTCGGCTCTGGTGATGCTGATCGGCACTGAGGTGACGTTGCCTTTCGCGTGATAGCCGGCGATGTTGCCTTCCGTGACGGTGTAGTCGCCTGCCATCACGCCACGGAATGTGTACTGCCATTCGCCGGTAGGCAGCTCGTCATCTTCGGAAAGGTCTTTGCCCAGCTTCGATGCGCCGCCCTGCATGAAATCGATGCGCAATGTGGCTCCGCTCGCCGGCATTCCGCCTTCCCAATGTTTCGTCACGACCACGTTGGCGGACGGCACCTGCAATACGGGATGCTGGTAGGCCGCGCAGGCGGACTGCTTGTCGAAGGTGTAACAGACCTGCGCCGACGCGTTCGATCGGAAGCCCGGCTTTCCTGCGGAAGTCGTGCCGGTGCCCGCGTCGCCGGTCGCGTCGTAGTTGATGCCGCCGTCGACCATATTGACCCGCGCGTAGGCGCTGTCGGTTGGCACTATGCCGTACGAGAGCGTGTAGGTCGCGTTGTGCAGCAGCTCGTAATCGCCGGCGAATTCGACGCGGATCTTGCCGTTGCCGGCGTCGCTGTACCACAATGTGTAATCACGTTCCAGCACTGGAGGCGTAGCCCCCGAAGACAGATTCGTCACGTTGAGCGTCACGCCGCCGGTCACCCGGTAGTAGGTCGCTCCGCCGAAGTTCCGCATGCTGGCCATGTTCCAGACAACGCCATCGACCTGCGCGTATTCGGACAGCTCGTCGACGATCGAGACGCCGCTGTAGGCGCTTCCCGTGATGATCTCCTTCTGGATGTCGTCGAAGATCTTCGTCAGGTCGTCAGCGCTGTTGGTGGCCTTGTAGTAGCCGAGGTTGCTGCCCGTACCCCAATTGGTTTTGTTGTACGCGGTGGCGTTCGGATAGTTGCTGGACACGGCGTGCATGAACTGGTTGGCTTGGTCGTTCTCCCTGTTACCGAACGATTGCTGCTCCGGATTGGCGCCTTCGAAGATGCCGATGCTGTAGATGAGCGTGCCGTCCGATTTCATGGCGAGCGCGGTTGTCACGGCGTCATTGGCGACTCTCGTGCTAAAAGTGTTTTGCGTGGTCGGCACACCGTCCGCGAAGAAAATGACGACTTTCTTCGCGCCTGGCCTTGCCCGCAGCAATGCCGTCTGCGCGGCGGCCATGCCTTTGTCCGCAGGGGTCGCGCCATTGGCGGACAGCCTGCTCACCGATGATTTCAGAGCGGCGGTATCGCTGGTCAGGGAACTCACCACGCCGGATGTCTGCCCGAATTGAGCGATGGCGATTCGCACTTTGCTGTTTTCGTCCTGGATGGTGTCGTTGGTGGTCTCGGTGGCGTCGATGAAGCTGGTCGCCGCTTCTTTCAGCGCCGTCAACCGCTTCGGATTCGATTTGTTGCATCTTCTTTGGCTTCCGTCCATGCAGTAGTTCATCGATCCAGACGTGTCCAGTACGAGCACCACTTCGATTTTCTCCGTGGTCTCATGGCTTTCGCGGGTATCCTTGCCCACCACGTTGAGGTTCAGCGTGTATTTGCCGCCGTTGTTGTATGTGATGCTTTTCGTGTGGTCCGGCTGCGGCACGGCGACGTTACGCGCGGCACGCATCACGGTTTTGCGATTGAAGGTGAAGCGATCGCGCATGATGTGTTCGGCATCGTCGGCATCTTCAGCAGCGTTGCCATCGTTGTCAGCATCGTCCGCATCGCCGGTTTTGCCGTCATCGGCTGTCGCGCCCGCATCGCCATTCGCCACAGCATCCGTGCGATTTTCGCCGGCATGGTCGTTTCGATCGCCGTCTTGAGCCGGTGCAGCACCATTTGCAGGTACGTCAGCGTTCTCAGCCGTCGGCTGCCTAACCGCCTGCCGTTCCTGCTCCTTCTGCTCATTCGGCTGTTCCGTCTTATCGCACGGCTGCCGCTGTTCCGGCATCGTCTCCGACGGTTGTTCCGGCTGCGATTGCGACTGCAGTTGCGATTGCGCTTGTTCGTTCGATGGCTGCTGCGATTCGCCGTCGTCCGTAAGGCATTGTGCGTCGTCATCGTCCGTTGCGGACTGTCCGGCAACATCTTGCCCGGCAATGTCGGCAACGTCCGATCCGACTGCGTTTTCAGCATCGGATTGTTGTGTCGATTCCGGCTGGCTCGCTGCGGATTCGGCGGCCACGTTGCCGCCATCCGTCACCGTTTCGTCGGCGAACGCGGTCGCGCCGGCTCCCGTGGTGCCGGCCAGCATCGCAATCGTGACAAGCAATGCGGTGAATTTTCCCATCCGCGCGCCACACCGGCTTATGAAGCCGGCAAGCGGGTCCTTCATCCACTTCATGACATGTCCATCTCTCATGGCGCTGCGGCGAATTGCCTATGCGCCTCCATGCCTTGAACCTTATGGATGAACGTTTTGAAACCCGTCCCCTCCATTGATGGGTTCGGGGAACGTACGGACCCGCGAAAATCGCGGCCTTCCCCCTTATCCTTTACGCGGCCAGGCGGAAGCGTGCCGCATGATTCGGTGTCGGGGCCGCATCGACCGCACGACCATGCAGCACAACAGCATGCCGCCCATCGTGCAAACGATGGTCATGGCGAGCGCGCCCAGTTCGGTCGCACGTTCGTCGCGCACGTCGGCCGGATCTGGCGCGGGCAGCGGTATTGCGACGCGATGCCCGGAGACTAGCAGCCGATGCGTGTTGATGCCGTATGGCGTGCAGGTCATCAACGTCAGCCGGTCTTCGCCGGGCACGATTTTCAACCGTGAGACGTCGTCCGGTTCGATCACGCTGATTCGGTCCACTTCGTATCCCAGCGTCTCGTCCATCACTTTGATGTACATGAAATCGCCGTCGTGCAGTTCGTCGAGCCGTGTGAACATCAACGATTTGACCAGGCCGCGATGCCCGGTGACCACCGTATGCGAGTCAGTGCCGCCGACCGGCAGGCTGGTGCCGTACAGATGCCCGGCACCGACGGCGAGCACCGGTTCGGACGTACCATGCCGAATCGGCAGTTCCACGCCGATTTTGGGCACCAATACCGTGCCCATGATGCCTGCGCCGGAATCCAGCAGGCCCTGATAGTTCGCGTCCGTGTCCGCAGCGGAAAGCCCGGCACCGCCGGAAGGCGCCGAATCGTCGGCGGTATCAGCATCTCCGGCAGTGCCAGCCGGTCTGGTAGTGAACGGATCGCCTCGCCCAATACCGGCTGTCCTTCCACGGCAAGCCGCCGATTGTATGCGCGCGCCCGTTCCAACTCCTCCATCGCCATCGGATACGGCCATCCGGCAACCGTGCGAGCCGCCGAATCGGATGTCTCGGCCAAGCGCCGCGCGGAATGCGCCTGCATGGCGAACGGCAACGACGCGACCACCACCGCGCCCACGATCAGCAGCACGGACACGCACCGCACCAATATGAAACGAATCCGCCGCAGCCTGCGCGCGCGAACCACATCGGCAATGTCAATCGCCTCGTAAAACGACGGCGTTCCAGCGAACGTTCCAGCAGACGTTCCAGCGAACGCAACAGTTCCGGCATGACCACTGTCGGCAGCTGCACCGGCATCAGATCCGACTCCGGCGCCATTGCCGATGCCATCGTTATCATCACCGGCATCATAGGAATCAGCCGAGGCGCCCGCCACGGCACCGAACAGCCGCATGGGCGAACGCAGCACCGCATGCGCATGCACGTAGGAATCCGTCCTGCGGGCGAGCAGACGGACGGGTTTACTCATCAATCGAGAGGCAGACCAAAACATGGGTTTCTCCTTCGAACACACCCATGTTCACACCCGCCATACGAAAGCCCTTGCCCCCTATAGGAGGGCTTACCCCTAGAAAGACAACGGTTTCAGGCACGAAACCGGCAATTATGGCACCAAACCGCGCAGCACCCCACCTACCGGCGGAACGCAGCTCAGACAAGCCGTTTTTCAGAGGAATGCAAGTCAGACGAATGTAAGCCAGACGAATGCAATCCAGGCGGACGAGCCCCGCAAATCCTTAAAAAACAGAAAAAGTCAAAGAAAGCGCTCAGATGAACGCACGCTCACCGAAAATCGCAGTGCCGACGCGCACGATGGTGGAACCTTCGGCGATGGCCAGTTCCATGTCGCCGGTCATGCCCATCGACAGTTCCCGGCAACGGTCCGTGCCCGGTTCGCCGGATGCGAGGATGAGGTCGCGGGTCTTGCGCAGGTGCGAGAAACCGCGGCGAATCACCGTTTCGTCGTGCACATGCGCGCCGATCGTCATCAGTCCCTGCAATTCGATGCCGTCCAACGTGCCGATTTTCTGCGCGATGCGGATGGCGTGCGCCGGATCGCAACCGGATTTCGATTCCTCGCCGGATTCGTTGACTTCCAGCAGCACGCCGACAGTAATACCGCGAGCCACGGCTCTACGTGAAATTTTTTCTGCCAAATCGATTGAATCGACCGATTCGATAGTGTCGACCACCGGCAGCACTTTGCCGATTTTATTGCTTTGCAGCTGGCCGATCAGGTGGAATGGAATATGCTCCGCCGCAGCATCCGGCGCGGCGCCTGCGACGCCCAGCGAAAACCCGCGTTCCGCGCATCGCCGTGCCAGCCCTTTGGCCTTCGCCGTCACTTCCTGCGGACGGTTCTCGCCGATCATGCGCACGCCGGCATCAATCGCAACCATGATTTCGCCGATGTCGCGCGTCTTCGTGGCGGCCAGCAGGCGCACGGAGCCGGCTTCGCGTCCGGCTTGTTCCTCAGCTGCCGCGATGCGGTCGAGCACACGATGCACGCCGTCCGTGATCTCACGTGCGCGCGCATCGTCGATCACCTCGTTGGCGAGGTTCTTGTGATCCATGTATGCAGTCATCGTCCACCTCTCGCAAGTTCATTCGACCGCCGGTCCGCGGCCGGCACCACCGTTTCCGGCATGTCGGCTGATATTTCGATACCAGTGTTACCAGAAAACCGCCGACAACGTATAAAGAAGCCCGCGCGATGACCTGAAGTGAAGCGATAAAGCGGTCATAAATTCGCGCGGGCTATAAAACCAGACGGCAGTAGAAGGGGGACTTCAAAGACTCCGTCTACGCATTTAATGTATCAGATAAATGCGCGCGAACCGCCGGAAAAAACCAATAAATCTGAAAACTTTTTTTCAGATTTTATCCCCCTTGCGCAGCCCCTCCACCAAACGCTCCAATTTATCGACGCGATCGCTCAACACCATCACCTGGCATACCAGCGATTGAATCTTGCCCAACGGCACTTCCGACATCGCATTGTGGTTGTCCACAGCCGTATCATGCGGTTCCGGCTCTTCGGCCGCCTTGCGCATGATGTCCTCGTCACGCTTCCAGCGTGCGATATTGCGTTCGATGCGCTTGTGCCCGATGACCGATGGGCTCAATCCCGCGGAAATGAAGATCGCAGTCGGCTTCTCCCCCTGCAGATACCGCCTCATGCAGTCGATTTGGAATTCCCTCGCATACGTGATTCTGCTGTCCGTCACCGCGTCGATCGACGGCAATGTACGCAGGTATTCGATTTCCGCTCTACTGAACTGTCGCTTCGTCATATTCGCCCCTTGTAAATCCCCTTTTGACCGGCCATACCGATAACGCATAGACCGAATTGCCGAAATCACCACCCAGAATACCGGATGACGCACACCACCTTACGCACACCCCAAACGAAACGCGCGGCCCGTATCACCATGCGCTAAATATCCTTCTCACACTGTGAGATATCTCACAGCGACGGCACGTTTTCGGAGCACGCTGCAACCTCGGCATGGCACGTCACGGCACGTCCAGCAACGCATTCCACAATCGCGTCCCACGAAACCCGCCGTTCCGGCCGCCGATGCAGGTACAGTTGCAAGCATCGGCGCAACCGGTCTCTGCATCGGCAACACCGAACCGCCCGCCAACGACAGGAAGGAACCCCGTGCCAGGTCGTTTCGCACCCACCCCATCAGGCCGCATGCACATCGGCAACATCTATGCGATGCTCGGCGCATGGCTGTCCGCGCGTAGCCGCGGCGACGACATGCTGCTGCGCATCGAAGACATCGACGAACCGCGCGTGGTGCCCGGCGCGGCCGAACTGATGATGAACGATCTGCATTGGCTTGGCTTGGATTGGGACGGCGATCCGGTGTTCCAATCCGCTCGGCACGACCTGTACCGTGAGGCGCTGCATTGCTTGGAAAACCTGACGATTGACGACGCATACGATTCGCCGTTTGACGAGCGCAACGACCACACCCCCGCAGTCGGCAGCGCAGCCAACAACGCAATCGCTGGCACAACCCCGCTGATTTACCCTTGCTTCTGCTCGCGCGCCGACATCCGCGCAGCCTCCGCACCGCAGGAAGGCGACCGTTTCATGGTGTATCCCGGCACGTGCCGCCGGCTTATCGCCAGCAATCCGGATACCGTCCGGCGGCGGCTGGCC
>OGQJ01001546.1_pt1 | contig 20262 bp, 19 predicted proteins | sample 1553161 | NCBI WGS metagenome assembly OGQJ01 (sample SAMEA2579923, study PRJEB22360) | human gut metagenome | biome: human gut; feature: human-associated habitat; material: faeces | place: Denmark | collected 2008/2010 | reverse complement strand
AGACTATCTTGCCTGCTACTAGAGCCGGTGAAGCTGTTCTTTACGGCGCTGGTAAATAGTCATAAGCTATTAAATAAAAAAAAGACTGAATTTTTCAATTCAGTCTTTTTTTTATCTATCTGCAGCAATATTCAGATTTTGTAACTCGTAAATGACATCTTTTATTTCATCTGAAACATCAGATAAATCAGAAATATTAAGTTTTACCATAGAAGCAAATTCAGCTTTTTTAAATTCATGAAGCCCTCTGTGCTTAAAAAATTCTTCAAGAAACTCAACCTTTGAACCTGATAATGCAATGTTGTCAACCGGTGGCAGAGATATGTTTTGCGTAGCATAATTCAAGGTTCTTTCAATTAAAGGAAGCGGAAGCGCATCCTCAAATTCTCCTATTTTTAATACATGAACTTTATCTATATCTCTGAGTTTAGGCAATATTTCCCTGTAATTATCATCAGCATCACTGTCCAGAAGAACAAATATAGGAAGCCTCAAGCATTCAACAAGCCTGTAAAAAGTCTTAACAACCTGATTTTTTCCTCCGGCGGAAAGCACATAAACACCATTACGGTTAAAGTTATACCCTAAAATATCAGCAAACACAGGAAGCAGTGTTTCCTCAGTAATTCCCTCACAGATAATAATCTTTTCTAACGGATAAAGAAGCGAAAACTGCTCACGCGTTTGTTTAATATCTACAGCACATGCCAGAGATTTTAGCCACTTAAGATTTAACGGAATTTCTTCTGTATCAATCAGAGCAAGAGCAGCTTTGTAATTAATCTTATTCTTCAAAAGGTCATTTATATTATCATCAAGTAAAAAAATTGAATTTTCGTAATCATACAGCCTCTGGTTTATTAAATACTCGTCATCCATCCCGAACCCCATAGACTTCAGAGAATAGTTAAAAACAAATTCTGAAAGAGCCCTTATCTCGGCATAATCCATTCTCTCCAGTTCAGATTTTTTAAATTTCGGAGAAATTAAATTATTGGTAAGTATATCAGAAAAAACTCTTAAGTATTTAACCTCAGGCGGTTTAAATCTTGTCAGCCTGTCCATTGATATTACTATCTGCTCTTTTGTTAAAGGTTTAATCTTAAGATTTTTCAATACTTCCTCTTTAGTTTGTAACATTATTTACAAAAATTAATTAAAATAGCAACTTTTTAGGTTCTCTGTATTTTAATATAATAGTAGTAGTGGAGTGAAATCGTGTATTCAATAAATCCAAACTTTCCTCAATACAATTATACCACAACAGGTAAGACAAAGTCCGAACGTGTTGGCTTGAATACTGAAAAACCTGTGAACAAAGCTCCTCAAGCTTATGTTACAAATCCTAAATATAATATTCCGTTTAATTCAGCTCTTCACTCTTCTGATTTTAGAACCAAATTTGTTTCAAATGAGGAAAAACAAAAATACAATAATTTACAAAAAATGCTTGACAGACACTCTAAAAAAGCTTTAGATGCGTTATTGAAGAAAGGTATTTTGTTGAATGCAGATTCCAATGATAATTCAACAGTTCTTGACAATCTTCATAAAATTGCAAATACTCCGCGAGCAAACGGCTTAAATAATCTGGTAACATTAAAAGAAACAATAAACACACTCAATAACCCGTTTGTAATAAATCAGGAATTTGGAGATATTCCGTCTAAATATCAGGATTACGCAAAACAGGCAAACTCTGCAAATGCAAGCAATCTTTTTGAGAAAAAAGCTGCAGAAAATGATATAAATGTAACTCATTCAGGCACCTGCGTTGCAGCAAGCATAGAATTTAATATGGCGCAAAAGCATCCGGCAGAATTTACAAGATTTGTAGAAGGCTTGAGTTCACCAAACATGTCAGTACAAAAAGAAATCCACCTGAATAATCTTGCAGACAATACCCTTGATGCAATATGGCTTTTGAATGCTTTTGAAATCCCTTATGAAGCAAAAGACTTCAACAAAGCCACCCTTACATTTGCACCTGATAAAAACGCTATTATCAGAGCTCAAATTCAGACAACAGATAAAGATCCTCAGGAACGCTCTGTAGTTGATGTATTAATGCAGTCAACTTTAATGCAGGTAGGTTCACAGCAATCTTACAACACATTAACAGACAAACGCCAGGGCAAATTCAACCAGAATGATAAGGGATTAATCGAATTTGAAAAAACATTTACCGAATCAGTTGTTGAAGATAAAAATAAAATTTCAGTAACCTACCAGACAGTTGATGAAAATGCAAAACTTATCGGTTACGAAACAGATATGGCAACAATGAAACGTCATCTTGTAGATTCTCTGGACAGAGGTGAAAATGTAATCATAGGTTACACACAGGTAGATAAAAACAATATAATTATAAACGGACATGAAATCACAATATTAGGTTATAAACAAGGAAAAGACGGCAAACTGACATTCATTTGCAATGATACAGACGACAACCAGTCAAAAGCAATTGAATACAGCGAAAACTATCTGCTTCCAAAAATTCACCACGCAGCACTTCCACACGATATAGTTGAGAATGATGTAAAACTTGTAGAAAACTGGGTTGAAGGAATAAAAACATACAAAGAACTCAAAAAGAAACAAAAGGAACAGCAGTTAGAGCCGCAATTACAACAGGCAGCATAGATTAAATAAGGAAACAAAAATGATTAATAACATTAACGCTTACTCCAATATAAACCTTATCAAGGCTTACCAACAAAGACAGCAGCAAAACAAAAAGCCTCAACAACCTGTTCAACCACAAACAAAACCTCTTACAACCACCAATGAGCCACAAAAACAACCCGATTTAAAGCCGACAAAGACCAGCATTTTTTATGTAAATGATGTTCATGGCAAAATGACTAATATGGAGAGAATTTATGCAATTGCCAAGGAATTTGATAACTCTAAAGAAAAAGACACAGACAAATTAAAACTTGCATCCGGAGATATTATATTAGGCGCAAATTATACATCAAATCAGGTTGCAAACAGATTTTTAAACTGGATTGGAGTTAGTGCTAATGCACTAGGCAACCATGAACTTGACGTTGTACCTAAAAATCTGGCATCTTTAATAGACAACGCAAACTATAAATTATTAGCGATTAACGCCTCAGTCGATGCCTCAAGCCCGATGGCAGGCAAAATCGGTAAATCTATTATAGAAGAACGCAATGGTCAAAAATACGGTATTATAGGTATAGCTCCTTCCGATATGGCTGAAAGAGTAAAACTAAATGATTCCGTAAAAGATATAAAAATAGATGACTTCCCTACGACAATCAAAAAAGTTCAGGAAGAAGTCGACCGGTTAAAAGGTGAAGGTATTAATAAAATCATATTACTTTCACACAGCGGCTTCAAACATGATAAAAAAATGGCACAGGAAACCAGCGGAATTGACGTAATTCTTGGTGCACATACACACGATCTTATAACAGGTATAAAAGAAGGTGAAAACCTCTTCTATTCAAAAACAGGGGAACCTGTTGTTATTACACAAGCCGGAAAAGACGGTGAAAATGTCGGAATACTAAACCTTGAATTTACACCGGGCGGCGTAATCAGCAAGGTTCAAAACAATGTAATTAAAACAAGAAGTTACAGCAGGAACCTATCTTCACGAAGTGCAGTAGAAAGCATTATCGGTAAACCGGAAATACTCGGCAAAGTAACGTCCACCGTAGCTCCGCCAAAAGAACGATTAATAGAAAATAATCCGCATGGAAACATAATTGCAGATGCAATGAGAAGTGAACTTGGAACAGATATTGCTATTCTCAATGCCGGAAATATAAGAGGTCATTTTGATTTAGGTCCTGTTGATTCCCGTTTAATAAATGATATTACACCATTTGAAGATAAAATGCTTATCGGGAAATTAAGTGAAAAAGAAATCGTTGATGCAATTAAAGTCGGCGGTCAATCCTTTGTTAGAACAGGTCATAAGCCAGGTATCCTCCTCGTTTCCGGTCTTAAATACACAATGACTGACAAAGGTGAACTAAAAGCTCTTTCTTACATTGATAAGGCAGGAAAAGAAACTTCAATTGATATAAATAATCCAGGCACAGAACGTAAATTTACAGTAGCAATGGATGACTTCTTTGCGACAGGCGGTGACAATTATCTGCCGACAAATGAAAACCCTGACTTTATAATAAAGAAATTTAACATTGATAAAAATAAGTTAGCTTGTGATTATATCAAAAAAATGCAGGGAACATTTGAAGTCAAGAATGATGACAGAGTAAAAATTATCAACCATGACACTCCGGTCAATGCAGCTTAACTTCTAATCAGTACCAAACCTTTCCGCCTCACGCTGATAGGTAGCTGCTAATATTTTTTAGCGCCGCTCTTAAATTCTGCTTCATTGCATTTCCCGAACAAATTAATAGCCGAATTGCTCTTTTGAATTTAAGTACTCTTTGACCGTATTTAAAGATGCTTGGACTATACGGGTAACACGCGAAGAGGAAAGACCTACCTGACGTGCAATATCTTTTACCTGCATATTCCTGTAAAATCTGTATTCAACAACAGTTCTCTCTTTTGGAGGAAGTTTTGAAATAGCCTCTCTTATCATACGTCCCATTTCGGAAATTTCAGCATTTTCATCAGGAGTTGCATGATTATCTTTCAAAAAGTCAAATGGAGAATCATTATCACTTGCAGCATCAGCAAGACCATCAATAGAAAGGACTGTTTCATAAATTGCCTCTCTGACCTTTGCTTTTTGTACTTCAGGATTATCTGGATCTTCCTCAGTATCTTCTTCCTCAACTTTATGTTTAAGAGAATACCATTTGTATCTTATTCTTAATTCGTTTCTAATAGCCCATCTTACTGCAGTAGCAATATATGCAGCATTATAACGTGCAAGCTGTTCTTCTGTTTTATTCTTAATAAGAGCCTGAATTGCGATAATACCTATAGACAAAAGTTCCTCATATTCAACCATATGAGATGGAATCCTTCTATGCTCAACCTTCGCAACCTTTTGAACTATATCTATGTATTCTTTTAGCTTATTTTTATCTTGCATAATCATGATTAACTAATTATTTTTTCCTAGGCTCTTGATTTATTCTACCCTGATTTCTATTATTTTTCAAGTTGTAAACAAAAAGTAAGATTTCAGCAACGGCTTTATAGAGTTCCGGAGGAATCTGCTGGTTTAAATCGACCATTTTAAACAGCGCTCTGGCAACCGGCGGATTTTCGATAATAGGAATTCCATGTTCAGTTGCAATCTTAATAATCTTCTTTGCAATCAGCTCTGTCCCTTTCGCGATAAGCATAGGGGATGCCATCTCCTCGGCTTTATATTTCAAAGCACAGGCAACATGCACAGGATTTGTTACGACAAAATCAGCTTCCGGAACAGAATCCATCATACCTCTCTGAAGCATCTGCATACGGCGCTGGCGAAGGGCAGCCTTTACGTTTGGATCGCCTTCTGTGTTTTTATATTCATCTTTAATTTCTTTAAACGACATCTTCTGGTCTTTAAGGAATTTCCATTTTGTCACTCCGTAGTCTGCGGCTGAGATTATTAAGAACGCAATACATGCTTTAAAAATAAATTCTGTAATAAGTTTTCCAAACTCAATCATTACGGCAAAGTTATTATCAATAGCAGCAAGCATTAAAATACTTTTAATATGATCCGAATAAACTGCCCAGCCGATATAGCCCAGAATTAAAACTTTTAATATATTTTTCAGTAATTCAAAAAGTGTTTTTATAGACATAATATTTTTGAAATACTTTGTAGGATTAAGTTTGTCTAGTTTCGGCATCAAAGGGGCAGTCGCAACAAGAGGCCCCACCTGAATAAAATCCGCCATAACAGCAACAAACCAGGCAAGGGCTAAAATAGGCGCAATGATTAAAAATGCGGCTTTTACTGTAATTGTAAAAATATAAGCCAGCCCTACCCTTTCAAGATGTGTATTTGGAATTTGTTCATACATTAGCGTGAACAGCTGTGAAATCTGATCCCAGATAAAAGGCGCCAGGCCAAATATTGCGCAGAATAAAATAAGCAATGAAACAGCTGTTGAAAAGTCTTTTGACTTAACAACCTGTCCTTCCTTTCTTGCCTGCTCCAATTTTCTCGGGGTGGCATCATATTGCTTATCTTCATCACCCATTATTTAATCCTTTAAAAATTATCATTATCTGATGTGATAACGGTGTATATAATAATATTATAATGATTATGAAACTATTTTCACACCTGATGAAGTACCAAGGCGGGATGCTCCGGCTTCAATCATATTTAAAGCAGCCTGTTTATCTCTTATGCCGCCTGATGCCTTTACTTTTAAACCATGTGAAGATACTGTATCATACATCAGCTTAACATCTTCGGCTTTTGCTCCGACGCCGTTTTTAACAAAGCCTGTTGAAGTTTTTACAAAGTCAGCACCAGCTTCAACAGATAATTCACAAGCCTTTTTAATCTCCTCTTTATTTAAAAGGTCTGTTTCCAAAATTACCTTTAACGGAACATTTCCACAGGCAATCTTCACAGCCTTAATATCATCCCTGACAAAATCATAATCCTTATTTTTTAAGCCGGAAACATTTATAACCATATCAACTTCATCTGCGCCGTCAGCAGCAGCACAAGAAGCCTCAAAAGCTTTGACTTCTGTTTTATTAGCCCCTAAAGGAAAACCGATTACCGTAACAACTTTTACGGCAGTGCCGTCAAGAGCATCTTTTGCCATTTTCACATATGCAGGATTTATGCAAATCCCTAAAAACTTATGCTCTTTTGCTTCTTGAAATAATTTTTCAAAATCTTCTTTTACAGCATCCTGTTTTAATAGTGTATGTTCAATATAGTTATTCAAGTTATCCATTTAAGCCTCTTTTCTATAAAATATTATCCAAAATTTGTGAAGTTGATGCAGCTTTATTTAACGTAAAGAAATGAAGTCCTTTTACTCCGGAGGCAATCAGCTCCGAACACTGCAAACTTGCAAAATCAACACCGAACTTTCTCATCTCTAACGGAGAATTTTCATATTGTTCAAACTTCTGCATTAACGCTGCCGGAATAGTAATCTTTGCCATAGAAACCATACGCAAAATCTGCTTCATACTTATCACAGGCATAATCCCGGGAATTACAGGAATGTTTATACCAGCCTTTCTTACAAGTTCAATATATCTAAAAAATTTCTCATTATCAAAAAACAACTGCGTATAAACAGCCTCGGCACCTTCATCTATTTTCTTCTTAAGATTATCAATATCAAACTCCATATCCAAAGCTTCAATATGTCCTTCCGGATAGCCGGCAACCCCAACACACAGGTTTGATTTTGATTTGATAAATCTAACAAGCTCATTTGCATATCTAAAATCAGAACAGTAACCATTAATATTCTTTGGTATATCTCCACGAAGCGCCAAAATATTTTCGATGCCAAGAGTTTCTATATTAGATATGTGCTGTTCTACATTTGTAAAATTGTTACAGACACAGGTAAAATGAGGCATAAGATTATATTTTTCATTAAGTATTTTAATCAATTCAAATGAATTATTGTTATTGCCTGAGGCGCCCCAAGTCAAAGAAACAAGCGCAGGCTTGTATTTTTCTAAACATTCCAGCTCTTTTAAAAGTTCAGGATATTCAACTTCGCCGCCTTTTGGAGGAAATACTTCAAAAGATATTTTTAGCCCGTCTTCTTTACCGTAAATCTCATTCAACTTCATAGCAGAATTATAACACAAAGACTAAAAACTTTTCTCATAAGTGCATTTATGATAATATAAAACTATGATTACCGGAGAAGAGATAAAATTAAAGCTTAACGTGCTTATAGGAGATATTTTTGGAGGAGTTAATGCGGCAATAATTGCGCTTCCGCAGGCGCTGGCATTTGGGGTTGCAACAGGATTCGGAGCAAGCGCCGGCATATGGGGGGCTATTATATTATGTCTTGTTGCAGGTATTCTGGGAACTAAAGTTCCTATGATTTCCGGAATTACAGGACCTTCGGCGATTGTCATCGCTTCCATTATGCACGCATTAAACAAGGATATAAATTCAGTATTGCTGATTATGGTTATGGCGGGTGCAATTCAGCTGCTGCTCTCGTTTACAAAACTGACAGACATTGTAAAATATGTTCCATATCCGGTGATTTCCGGTTTTATGAACGGAGTAGGCACAATTATTATAATAATGCAATTAAATCCGCTGTTGGGCTTGCAGCCATTTTCAAACACAATTGAAAGTATAGAGCATATTACAACATCACTTAACACTATGAATATGCAAGCTTTTCTGCTCGGGCTTTTAACATTAGCAATTGTATTTGGGATACCAAAAAGATTTAACAAGTATTTGCCGTCACAGATTTTAGCTTTAATAATTTGTACCATAGTTTCAATTAAAATGGGCTTGGATATTCCAAAGATTTCAGAAGTATCAATTGCATTTCCAAAATTCAGCCTGCCGTCTGCAAATATTCATGATGTTATAACATATTTTCATTATGCAATAACACTGGCAATTATTTTATCTTCAGAAACCCTTTTAACAGGGCTTGTATGTAATTCTATTACAAAAGTACAGTCTTCCCCGCAAAGGCTTCTGGCTTCACAGGGTATCGGGAATATGTGTTGTGCTCTGACCGGTTCACTGCCCGGTTCTGCCGCCACAATGAGAACAGTGGCAGCATTAAAAACAGGCGCCGCAACAAGATTTGCTGCGATAGTAACGCCTCTGGTTTTACTCGTACTGCTTTATAAATTTTCAGGATTTGTAGCTGAAATACCGCTCTGTGTTCTTGCCGGAATTTTAATAAAAATCGGTTACGATATTATTGATGTGAAGCTTTTAAAAGTTGTTAAACTTGCGCCAAAAGAAGATTTATATGTGCTTGTAGTAGTCTTTTTATTGACCGTATTCTATAACCTTATAGTTGCTGTAGGTGCAGGGATTACTCTTGCGGCTCTGTTATATGCGAAGAAAGTTGCAGATAAGGCTAAATTAGTTCAAAAAGAAGTTTACGATAAAGATATTATAAAACTTGAAAAACAGGTTGAAAGAGATTACAAACATAAAATAAGGGCAGTTCATATTGACGGACAGTTTTTCTTTGGTTCTGCAACCCAGCTTATTTCACAATTTGACGAGTTATTAGGAACAAGATATTTAATCCTGAACTGCGATTTTGAAGACACATTAGATATTTCAGCTCTTTTTGCATTTGAAGATATTGTACTGAGATTAAAATCACAGCACATAAAACTTATTCTTGTATTAAAAAATACAGGTATTTATAAACAGCTTTCAGATTATAAAATTACGGAAGAAATAGGTGACAAGCATATATTCTACTCAGAAATAGAAGCTATAGAATTTGCTAAAAAATCGCTTACCAAAAAGGCTCATAAAAAGTACAAATATAATTAAAAAGGCGGATTTTAAAATCCGCCTTTTCCTTTTTAGAAGTTATATTTTGGAATTTCAAACACTTCGTTATTTGCATCTTTTTCAACAAACGCAAGATAATACTTCATTGCCTCGTCTTTTGTTCTGTTGTAAAAATCTTCCGGGATAAATTTTTTGTGCAATTCTGTTCTATCGCCTGAATAGTTGCCCAGAACATTAGCGTAGGTTTCAATCATACCCTTATTTGAGCCACCGCCGTAAGCTTTAGTTTTTGCATCTGTTCCGGATGGTCTTATTTCAATATACTTATGTGCAAATTTTAAATAGGTGCCGTCACCTACAAATTTTATGTCCTCAAGATTATCAAAAATTAAACTTTTGAAAGAATCATTCAAAACTTCTCTTACATCTTCTATAGTCATAAGTCCTTCTTTAACACCCATTGCCATAGAAAGGTAGAACAGATCATTTTTGGTACGTTTTTTCTCGCCTTCAATTTTATCAGCCTTAAGCTTGTTAATATCAGGCTCTGACTCATTGTAATACGCAATATCCACGCGGGTATCGTAACGTCCCACAATATTATTATCGTCGAAAATTTCTTTTAAATAATCTGATAAAGGCTGTTTTTTGAGCTTGGCTATCAAAGCAGAGGCGACAATTATAGCTTCTGTTGCACTTTTTTCACGCATAGCAACAGCTTTTCTTCCTGCCAGAGATTCAATTAAATCTTCTGTACCCATAATCATACCTCCGGACTCTTCGCCTCCGAAAATTAAGCGTGGATTTTTACCCAGATTTATTGAATTTCCAAAGACATCATCCACCACCACATCTTTATCCGGGGCATTCTTAAGCTGAAGTTCAACTTTTTTCATGATATTTGCAATTTCTTTGAAGCCGACCGGAACATTAACAACATTGACATTATGAGCCGCTGCCCATTCATCCCAAGAACGTGCTGATGCGGTTGTTTTTATCATAAATCTAGGATGGTTATCCCAGGTTTTTTGAGCTTTTAGCTGTTTAGCCCAGAAATCCATAAGCATTAAAAATGCCTGATTTGCTGTAAATACGGTTAAAATTCTATCATGGCTTAATTCAACATAGTCTATGCCGTTTTCTTCAAGAAAACTAACCCTGTCAGCGCTTTCAACCTGTGTAATAGTAAGCCTGTCATGATCCGGATCTGTAATTAAAACTGCGGTATTAACAGGATATTTTTTCAGCTTTTCTTCATAATGCATGGTTTCTATTACCGGGAAAAACTTTTCCCCGTTCAGCCTTTTAGCAACAACTGTTGCATCAACCGAATAATCATAGAAAGCATGTTCGCCTTTAGGAGTAACATCATATTTCCCGATAGAATGGAAGAAAGGATCTTCTTCAATATTAAACCAGTGAAATTTCTCTGAAATATCGAGTTTTTTCAAAACCCTTGAAAGAGTTCTATAGGCAGACCCTCCTACATTTTCTACCACAATTTTTTCTTTAAAGCCTTTTATCAAGTCAAGATTAATGTTTTGAGCAACTCCTGACTTCAAATATTCAACATAAAGATCAACACCGTCATCAAGGTTTTCCATAATTTTTTCATCAATAAGCGGGTTATCTTTAGCTGCAATTTTAATTTCATAGCTGCCGTCTTTTTCAACCTTATTAAAAATTTCCTGAATTTTATCAACAAATTCCATAGATTCTTCCGGCAGATACTGGCTTCCCTGACAGTTCAAATCTTTTGTTGCATTTTTGACAGAAATTCCATGGCTTGATGTAATATATTCTCCGCCGAGTAAATCAAGCTTGAAAGCTAAAAATGAAGCTAGCCATATAGGAATAGTTTTTCTCCCTGCCGGCACTAAAGTCTTTATTCCGTTTGCAGCCTGAACCCTTGCAATCGCATCAAGAAACAGTTCTGAATTATACCGGACTTCTCTGCCTGCAATTTTCAAAATTTCCTTTCCTTTATATTTTTCGTTCGCAACAAGAGCTTTAGCCAGTGTAGCAAGAACTATTCCCACAAGGTTGATAGGAAATCTTGTATCCTGCGGATATAAAATATTTTGCGGTCCTCTTATGCCGGCAGTTGAAACTTTTGCCTCTTTTGCATAATTTGCAAACCATTCTTTCAAATTTAATCCTTCAGGATTTTTGTTTTCATCATAAGGTTCAAGGTGCTCCCTCTTTAAAACAAACGTAAATTCACCATCCTGAGAAAAATCCATCAGGTCGGCTGTTTTTATATAATCAGGGGTTTTGTCATAAACATTTTTAAATAATTCATTTTCCAGGCTATTTTCAGATGTTTTTGGCATAGACATATATATTATCTCCTTCTTATTTGTCGAAAATATTATATAATAAAAATTTTTTATTGTATAATGAAATAGTGAGGGAGAAATATAATGGCAAAAACAAAAAAAGAATACACTAAACGCTCTGCATCGGAATATAATTTTTGGCGAAGCCTCTTTATGATACTTATATGTAAAGTATTTTATATGATAAGGTTTAAACTTGTATACAGACTAGAAGTCCAGGGGTTAGAAAATGTCCCTAAAGATAATGAATATATTGTTTGCCCTAACCACTTATCCACACTGGATCCGCCATTAATGTGCGCAGTAATGCCAAGGAGGGTTTCTTTCATGGCAAAAAAAGAACTCTTTGACATAAAATTTCTCCGCTGGTGGATTGATTGGCTTGGAGCTTTTGCTGTTAACAGAGAAAGCCTTGGACCTTCAACTATCAAAACTGTTATGGAAATCAAAAAAAGTAAATGGGTTTTCGGAATATTTCCACAGGGAACAAGAGGGTTGCCAGGTGAAATAAAAGGTGTAACAAAAGGGTTTGCCGGACTAGCTAAAATTACAAAATGCGCAATTCTTCCTGTTGGAATTATTGGCACTGATGAAGTTAAAAGAATTCCGTTCACCGGAAAAATTATTGTAAAAATAGGAAAACCTATACCATACAGCAACGATGTAGACAGCGTTGTAGAAAAATGGACTGAAGAAATCCAAAAATTAACCGGATTTAAATATATTCCTGATGATAATTCTCAAGATAAGATTGGAGTTAAGAATGAGTAAGAAGCAGCAAAGAAATTTCAATAGGAGATATGCTTCTGAATATAATATTTTCAGATCAATATTCTATTTGTGTTTTCTTTACGGGGTTGTAATACCTTTTTTCACAATTTTTTACAACTACAAAATTACCGGAGTTGAAAATTTGCCTAAGTGGAATAAACGCGATAAATATATATTTACCGCAAACCATGTGTCAATATTTGATCCGTTTCTTGTTCCTATGGCAGTTAAAAAAATTATAGCATTTATGGCTAAGAAAGAACTCTTTGAACCGCAGGAAAAATTCAGCTGGCTCATTAAAAGGTTAGGAGCATTTGCTGTCGACAGAACAAAGCCTGAAATTGCAACTTTTAAAACAGTTCGGGATATTTTTACTACAAGCTGGTCACTGGGTGTATTTCCACAGGGCGGAACCCGTCCTTACGGCAAACTTGAAGGTATCAAAAAAGGCTTTGTTGTAATTGCCAAAAACGCAAAAGCTGATATAATCCCGGTAGCGATTGCCGGCTGGGATGGTTATCCAAAACTCAAGCCTTTTACAAGGAGAAATGTACAGCTGCATATAGGTAAACCTATTTCTTATAAGCTGCCTGAAGATGTAATTATTTACGAATGGTGCAAACAAATTTCAGAACTTGCAGAATACGAAAACTGCGCACCAATTCCTCAAAGTTATCAGGAAAAAGAGGTTGTTAAAATTTAAAGATTAATAGTCAGCATTAGTATCGTAAATTTCGCCTTTTTCCAGGTGATCTGTTACGATTGCATTATCCAGCCCGCCTGTATGCTCTAGAGAGTCGCTTGCTTTAATTTTATTGGCATGCACCTGTATTTCAAAAACATCATTACCATATTGATTTGGACCTTTTAAACCGTTCACATCGAAATAAATTCTGCCGCATCGCGTAGCGGTTCTCGCTATAGTTTCTCCGGTATTAAAACCATTTTCGTCAGTAACATTTTGCGTCCAATTATAAAAACATGTACCGGAAGAAGTGTTGTCTTTCCATATAGAAACAAAGCTTCCATCTTTGAGAACCATCCTCCCTGAATTAACCATTATGGATGTAACATTAGAAACTTTTCCTTGGCCGTTATTTTTACGTTTAAATGTTCTTATTGTATATGATCCGCCGCCGCAGTTAGAATTTCTAATATCTTCAGATTGGCATATCTGAATTGGGCTTATATATTTAGAAAAATCCTTAACAATATCATTTAGTTCTCGTGAACCATCAAAAATAAGCCAGTATTCCCCAGGGGTTCCCATATCATTACTATAAGCAACAAGAGCATTCGAAATTACAGAATACATTTTCTTAGCCTGTTGAAGCAGAACTTTTTCTTTATAGTTTTTTATAAGCTGAGGCAGTGTCATTGCTGCTACCACACCGGTTATCCCAAGCGTTATCAGTACTTCGGCAAGTGTAAAGGCATTACTTTTAATCTTCTTTCCCATAAATACTCCTTCCTTACTATTGAGAAATCTCAATGACATTAATTACATTATATTGCATAATCTCAATAAATGCAATATAAAGATTTAGGCAGATACATAAAACTTAAAAGAGAGGCGACTGGCATATCTCTAAATAAATTTGCCCAAGAGGCAGATGTTGATTGTGCAATATTGTGCAGAATAGAAAATCTTAAACAGGGAATAAAAATTAATATATTAGAAAAAATAGCAAATAATTTTGGAAAAACCCCTGCCGAATTTTTAAAAGAGTTTGAACAATATGATGAAGTCTATACAAAAAATCCCTGAAAGTTGTTTTCTTTCAGGGATTTTCTGTCATTGTTATTTAAAGAAAGGAATGAATTGATTTTAGCTAGGCAGCCATTTGATTTAATTTATCTAACGCTGCTGTCGCTGCTTCTTGAACACCCTTGTCTTCATCATTCTTAGCGATTGTAAACAATGTATTCAAATCTTTTTTGTAGCTTGGGTTTTGGATGTAGCTTAATGCTTCAATCGCAGAAGTTCTAACCATTGGGTTAGGGTTATTCTTCAGTTGTTCTACAACTGTAACTGCACCAGGCAATTCAGTTAACGGAACTGTTGTATTTGTTAATTTAGCTACTTCATCTCCATAGAGTTTCTGAAGGATTGCAGATGTAAACATTGCATAGCTTTTATTTCTTTCAGCCAGTTCCATTGGAGTAATAGTTGTAGCCAATTGTTTTTCAGCATCAGTCATCTGCTGGTTAGACAATAGTTTTTGTCTTGCTGCAATTTGTTCCTGTGTAGGACCGGCTAATTTGCTGGAGTCAGCATTAACAATGTTAGTCAATGCGTCCATTACTTTAACGTCAAGCAATTCAGTAGCTTTTTGCGGGTCTTCTTTTACCATGTTAGCCATTTCTTCCATAGTTGCAGCCTGAACTTCGTAATCCGGGCTTGTCAATTTGGAAATAAAAGCATTTAAATCAACCTGTGGAGCTACAGGAGCTGAAGGTACAACTTCCGGTTTTTGAGCTTCAACAGGAGCTGCTGACGGCTGTGGAGCTGCCGCAGGCTGTGTAACAACCGGTTGCGGAACTACAGGTGCCTGTGGAGCATTAATATTTTGTTGAGCAACCTGAGGAGCAACAACTTCTACCGGAGCAGGAGCTGCTGGAACTACCGGAGCTGTAGGAGCCTGTGCTACCGGAGCCGGTTGAGCCGGTAATTGTGGTTGAGGCGGCATGTAATAAGGCTGTTGCTGAGCCTCTGGATATTGATATAACTGAGCTTGCGGATAAGTGTAATAAGGCATTGTAGGGGTTGCATATTGAGGAGCCTGCTGAGGAACATTTACAACAGACTGACCAACACCCGGAGCTGATACACTTGGATTGTGAACATCAATCTTTACAGCATTGTAATTAGGAGCAGGTGTAGCGAAAGGCTGCACTTGGGGTTGCTGCATGTAAGGATTTACATAATTTGGAATTTGCATCATCTTATTTTCTTCCTTTCAATAAATAATATTGTCTTTATTCCTATTCTACCCTTTAAATACTCCTCAAGAAATAAAATTGCTAAAATGTCGTTTTTTTTTAACAAAAGTTAACATTAAAAATAAGAAAAACAGATTTGAAATTTTACAAAACATAAGATATATTTACATTTGTAGGACAAATATTTTATTTATGATATAATGATGTTTGGACACAGGGTATTTATCCGGACTAGAGAATTTATATAGTTAAAGGCGTTTATTTATTATGTTAATTAACAAAAAAGAAAAAAAATCCATACGCTCAGCTTTCGGTAAAACACTGGCAAAGCTGGGACAGACACATCCTGAGATTGTAGTTATGGATGCTGATTTGGCATGCTCTACCCAGACACAAATTTTTCAGAAAGAATTTCCTGAAAGATTTTTTGATGTAGGTATTGCTGAGCAAGATATGATAGCTTCGGCAGCCGGTTTGGCTGCAGCAGGGAAAACGCCTTTTGTTTCAAGTTTTGCCATGTTTGCAACCGGAAGGACTTATGACCAGATAAGAAATACCGTCTGCTATCCGGAATTTAACGTAAAAATTGTAGGAACACATGGCGGAATTACGGTTGGAGAAGACGGAGCAAGCCATCAGGCGCTGGAAGACATATCTTTAATGCGTTCAATTCCGAATATGTCAGTTATTGTTCCGGCAGATTGCAGAGAATGCGAACAGGTAATTAAGTTTGCTGCAGAAAATTACGGTCCGATGTACATAAGAATACCGAGAACAAACGTTTGCGATGTATTTGATGAAAATTATGAATTTGATTTCTGTAAGGTAAAAGTTGTTGAAGACGGAAGTGATGTAACAGTTATTACTAACGGAGAAACCCTTGCGGAAGTAATTGAGGCTGCAGAAATATTAAAACAGGAAGGCTATTCTGTACAAATTTTACATGCTCCTGTAGTTAAGCCTCTTGACGGCGCTACTATTATCGAAAAAGCAAAACAAACAAAGTTTGTTATAACAGTTGAAAATCATTCTATAATAGGCGGTTTAGGAAGTGCTGTTTGCGAGCTTCTTGCGGAATATTACCCTATGCCTGTCCAGAGAATTGGAATTAATGATACATTCGGACAAAGCGGCAAATGGGATTATCTGCTTGAATACTACGGGCTGACTGCAAACAAACTGGCTAAAACTATAAAAAAACATATTGATACCTACAGACTGGTAAAATAATAAGGACTAAAAACATATGATTCAATTCAGAGCTGTAACCAAAAAATACAAAAATGACCACTATGCACTAAAGAATGTTAACCTTGATATTCTTTCAGGTGAATTTGTATTTATCGTAGGAGCTTCCGGTGCCGGAAAATCTACGTTAATGAAGCTTTTATATAATGAAGAACGCCCTACAAGCGGAACTGTAACAATTGGCGGTATTAATATTGCCAACCTTTCAAATGACAAAGTTCCAAACTTAAGACGCTGTATGGGAATTGTGTTTCAGGATTATAAATTGCTCCAGAACATGAGTATTTATGATAATGTTGCGTACGTTATCAGAACTCTGGGGATTAGTTCAAGAGAAATAAATGCCAGAGTCACAGGAGCTTTAAAAATTGTAGGGTTATATGATAAAATGCATGCCACACCGGCAGAGCTTTCCGGCGGTGAACAGCAAAGAGTAGGTATCGCTCGTGCAATTGTAAACGGACCTCCGCTTTTGATTGCTGATGAGCCTACAGGAAACTTAGATCCTAAAAACTCTATGGAAATCATGCAGATTCTGGATCAGATTAACCAGAGAGGGATTACTGTTATAGTTTCAACACATGATAATGCTATGGTAGACTATTTTAGAAAAAGAGTTATTACCCTTGATAAAGGTGAAGTTGTAAGGGATATTCAAGCAGGTACTTATGAGTGATCAAAAATTAAAAATAAAAAAACAGGTAAAAAAACATATACCAAAAGACTGGCTGTGTGAATTAAGAATTTTATACAGACTTTCAATGGAAACATTTTACGATATTAAAAGAACAGGTATAGTAAACCTTGTCATTATTACAACAATGGCAGCGATTTTAACAATCTTCGGTTCATTCTTTAGAACAGCAATGTCAATTTCTGCGTTTGCGCATGAACTTGGAAATGTTCTTGAGATTTCTGTTTATTTAAAATCAGGTACAGATACTAATATTGCAAAAAACAGAATTAAAGAATTTGAGCATGTAGAAAGCGTAAAAATTATACCAAAAGATGTTTCATGGCAGAATTTGCGAAGGGAGATGAACCTTCCTGATATTAGCAATCCTCTTCCTGACACTCTTCATGTTAAAGTAGATAAACCTGAAAATATTTCTACAGTATTTAAAAACATAAAAAAGCTTAACTCTGTAGAGGATATGAGTTATGCCCAGGAACTTGCTAAAAAAATCCAGACACTAAATCATGTTGTAAATACAATAACCGTACTTGTTATTATAATAATGGGAATTTTGACAATTACCATTATCAACAACACGATACAGCTTGTTATTCAGTCGAGAAAAGACGAGATTGAAATTATGAGGCTTATGGGTGTTTCTAACTGGTATATCAGATTTCCGTTAATTATGCAGGGAGCATTCTACGGATTTACAGGTGCTGTTGTTGCAATAATACCTCTGAATTTTGTTCAGAACGGTCTTAATAATATGCACCAGTTCTTTATTGTACCATCACCTTTATACGCCCAGAGCATTGTTATATTCACAATGTTTATGATGGCTATACTCTTTGGTGCAGGCGGAAGCTTCTTATGTATCAAAAAACACCTGCAGGTGTAATTGACTATGAATAATATTTTACTAATCACAGACGACACATCTACAATAGAGGCATTTGATGATAAACTCGTTTTATTAAGAGAATCTGACAGAGTATCTTATTGTGATTATGAAGATGCACCCGATGTAATATTTGAAAACAGTTACGATATTACAATTATTCAGGAGCATGAAGATAAAGAAAAAACTCTAAATCTTATAAAATATATTAAGGACAAGTGTTTAAATATTATTCTTTTAACCAATAATTACGACAGGAATTTTGTGTTAAGTGCTTATGATGAAGGAATTGATGATTACGTATCAGTAAAAGCTGACCCGTCTGAAATGCTGATTAGAGTCATAAACTGTATAAAAAAATCCAATTTGAAAAATGAAATTTCAAGATATAAAAATTACCTCAAAGAATATGGTGTTATATCAGAAAGCACAGGCTTCTTCAGCCAGAAATTTGCACCAGAAATATGCCAGCTTGAGATTAACAACTTTAGCAATTCAGGTGCTTTAATTATCTTGTCGCCGGATGAAGAGGGGAAAGCAAGTTTTTCTGCTGACAAATTTTCTGATGCAATTAAAAAGTCTATAAGACATGGCGATATTGTTGCAAATGCCAGCGGTTCAAAATATTATATTATGCTGTCTGAAACAGGCTTAAACGGGGCGGTAGCTGTTTATGAAAAGATTAAAGCAGAACTGAAAGACGGCTTTACGATAAAAGCAGGTATCTGTGAAATCAAAGGTTCTAATTTTACAGACAGTGAAAAAAGAGCTCAATGTGCACTTTCTGAGGCAATGATCAACAACCAGGAGATGGTAATTTATGCAGATAAAAATGAAACGCTGGATGAATGGCTTGATACTCCGCATATGTCTGAAAAGAATTACAAATTATTTAAACAGATATTTAATAAAAAACTTGAAAAAGTTATCGCTCCTGTTTTTTACAGGTTACAAAAAAGTTACGAAGAAAAACTTTTTAATACAAAAATTGAGCAATACACAGATGAAAATCAGAGCGTGTTCTGCCTGAAAAATCCAAAACAGGAGAGCAGATTAAAAATTGTTTATCCCGGATTTGCTAAAATCATAATATATATTACCCATGCGGGATTGGATAGTCCTGAAAACAGCGAGATAACAATGCCGCTGAATAAAATAACACAGAAAGAATTAATAAGAATAGTTGAAGATTTTATAAAAGAGTTTAAGACAACAATAGATTAAGGAGAGAAAAATGAATACACTATCTGCTGAGAATAGTCTTGTAATCATAATTGATATTCAGGAAAGATTAGTAGGAGCTTTGGATAAGGACATCGTTGTTACAAGAGCTGTAAGGGTAGCGAGTGCGGCAAAGGCTCTGGGTATTCCGGTACTTGTTACCGAGCAATATCCTAAAGGTCTTGGCAATACTGTACCTCAATTAAAAGCTGTCTTGCCGGAAAATACCGAAATTATTGAAAAAACATCATTTAATGCACTTTTAGAAGAAGGAATGCCGGAAAAAATTGCAGCTTATGGAAAAAAACAAATAGTTTTATTTGGGATTGAAACACATATTTGTGTTCACCAGACTGCAGCAGCATTACTTGAGGCAGGTTATGAGGTTTATATTATAAAAGATGCCTGCGCAAGCCGCAACAAATATGAATTTAAACAGGGAATTGAGATCATGCAGCAAAACGGTGCTAAAATTTCCTGCGTTGAAATTGCACTTTTTGAATGGCTGAAAGGCGCAAAGCATCCAAAGTTCAAAGAAGTTCAAGCTTTGATAAAATAAAAAGCTCCATAAAGGAGCTTTTTATCTTGGACAGTTGCGTTCAGAAATTGTACACATTCCATTGCCCCAACCTGGACACCCCTTTCCTTCAACATAATCAAGAGAGTAACAAGCTTCCTCAGTAGTGCAATCTCCAGGATTTTCTACCGAACAATCTTTTTCAAAATCATCTGTTATGTCTGATACCTT
>OGQJ01001544.1_pt1 | contig 20293 bp, 16 predicted proteins | sample 1553161 | NCBI WGS metagenome assembly OGQJ01 (sample SAMEA2579923, study PRJEB22360) | human gut metagenome | biome: human gut; feature: human-associated habitat; material: faeces | place: Denmark | collected 2008/2010 | reverse complement strand
AGCCGCCGGAGCGGTGCTTAAGCCGTAAGGCGGGAATTGTGCGGTGTTGCCTTAGCATTTTCGCCGGGCACTGCGACAGTATTACAACAAGCTTCGCCTTGTCATCGAAAAAACACAGACTTAATTTTTTCCCATTACTATAAGTCAAGCAAAAGCAGCGAAACCGCCTTTGCCAGCAGGGAATGGCAAAGTAGAATTTTCACAAAAAACTGTCCACTTCAAACCATGGAATGCCGGATATTATGCCGCTATACTAATAGCATAAGGCAGTTCGCCTGATTCGCATTTTACCAAAAGGAGAGAAAGATGCAAACCTGTTATCTTGCTGTAGATATCGGAGCATCCAGCGGCCGGCACATTATTGGCACCGTGGAGCATGGTGTTATGGCCCTGCATGAAGTCTACCGCTTTGAAAACCGCCTGATTGAAAAGAACGGTCACCTTTGCTGGGATATGGAAGGCCTGGTTCAGAATGTGATCGAGGGGCTAAAAGCCGCCCACGATGCAGGCTATACGCCCACAACGGTCGGTATTGATACCTGGGCTGTTGACTTTCTGCTTCTGGATGCCGATGGTACCCCTATCGGGGACCCCGTTGCTTACCGCGATGGCCGCACCGCCGCCATGCGGGAGGAACTGGAACCCATTCTGCCGTTTACAAAACTTTACGCCCGTACCGGCATCCAGTACCAGTCGTTCAACACGGTTTACCAACTGTGTGCCTTAAAGAAAGAGCACCCGGAACAGCTTGCCGCTGCCGAGCATTTTTTGATGGTGCCGGATTACCTGAATTACCGCCTGACCGGCGTGATGGCCAACGAGTACACCAATGCTTCCACCACTGCCCTGGTGGGCGCTATAAGCAAGGATTGGGACGATGAAATCATCAACCGGCTTGGTCTGCCGCGCAAAATCTTTGGCAGAATCAGCACCCCCGGCACCAAACTGGGAAATTTGAGCTCCGCCGTCAAGGATTATGTCGGCTTTGACTGCACCGTCGTACTGCCCGCTACACATGATACCGGCTCCGCCTTTTTGGCTGTTCCCGCAAGGGATGATAAGGCCGTTTATCTTTCCAGCGGCACATGGAGCCTGCTGGGTGTGGAAAACAAAGACCCCATCACGACCCCTGCCAGCATGCAGGCCAATTTTACCAACGAGGGCGGCTATGAATACCGCTACCGTTACCTTAAGAACATTATGGGCCTGTGGATGATCCAGTCTGTGCGGCGTGAACTTGGCGAGCAGACCGGAACCCGCCCGTCTTTCCCGGAATTGATTGCCGCCGCGCAGGAAGCCAGCAGCTTTGCCGGGATCGTATCCACTGGCGACGACCGCTTCCTGGCGCCGAAATCCATGATCAAAGAAGTCAAGGCTGCCTGCAAAGACGGCGGCAAACCGGTTCCTGCCACCACCGGCGAAGTGATGCAGACCATTTACAACTCGCTTTCGCATGATTATCAGGCCGCTATTCAAGAGCTGCAAAGCCTGACCGGCAAAGAATATACCAGCATCAATATTGTGGGCGGCGGTAGCCAGGATATGTACCTGAACCAGATGACCGCAAATGCCACCCAGCTGCCCGTGTTTGCAGGCCCTACCGAGGGTACCGCCCTTGGCAACCTGATGGTGCAGATGATCCGTGCAGGGGAGTTCAAAGACCTTGCGGATGCACGCGCCTCCATCAAAAAGTCGTTCACTATTTTGGAATGTGATCCGCAATAAATTTTATTACAGGGGGTAATATCCATGTTAGTTGAAACCAAAGCCCGTGTTGGCGTGTTTGCCATTGCTCTGGGTGCCTATCTGCCGCAGTTCCCAACCCTGGTTCCTGAATTTGAGGGTCAGTATGCCGCTTTCAAAAAGACCATTCCCGATACCGTTGAGGTCATTGACGGCGGCATTGTTACCACCAAAGAGCAGTCCATGGCAGCGGGCGATAAGTTCCGTGCCGCAGACGTTGACCTGGTTATTCTGCAGCTGCTGACCTATGCAACCTCTTACAACATGCTGCCCGCCGTGCGCGATCTGGATGTACCCGTTGTACTGGTCAATGTGCAGAAGAAGAAAGCCCCGGATTATGCCAACACTGATACACCAACCTGGCTAGGTGAACTGTACGCCTGTGGTGCCGTTGGTGAAATGGTTGCCGACCTGGAACGCGCCGGTAAGCGCCATGCCGTTATCACCGGCGTGGTCGAGGGCGGTGACCCCGGTGTGCAGGCTGAAATTGAAGATTGGTGCCGTGCTGCACAGGTGCGCCGCCGCTTCCGCGATACCAACCTTGCCCAGATCGGCCGCCCGTACCCCGGCATGATGGACCTGTACATTGACGAAACCAACCTATACAACCGCATGTGGCTTTACACCAAGCAGTTTGACTGGGAAAAAATGTGGGCCATTGCCGATAACATCACCGATGAAGAAGCGATTCGTGCCAAGGCACAGGATATTCTGGATACCTTTGATATTGAGGGCGGCGGCACGATCGAAAAGGTCTGGGATATGGCCCGTTATGTTGTTGCCTTTGAGCAGTGGGTCAAGGACGAAAAGATTGCGTTTGTGGCTTCCCACTACGACGGTTTTGCCAAGGGTGTGGCCGGCAAACTGGACTCCATGCTGATTCCTGCATTCTCGATGCTCATCAAGCAGGGCACTGCCTGCGCGGTTGAGGGCGATATCAAGGTTTCGATGGCAATGTCCATCCTGAAAACCATTGCGGGCTGCGGCCAGCTGAGCGAGATGTACTCCATCGACTTCAACGAGGATATCTGCATCATCGGCCATTCCGGCTCCGGTGATGCCGATATCTCCAAGGCAAAAAAGCCGACCATGAAGATCGTGCCCGTGTTCCACGGCAAGACTGGTGGTGGCTATCTGACCCAATTCTATCCACCGGTTGGCGATGTGACCTATCTGGCCATCACGCAGGATAAGGACGGCCACTTCAAGTTTGTGGTTGCCGAGGGCGTCAATGAACCCGGCCCCATCTTTACCTTTGGCGATACCAACATGCGTACCCGCTTCAGCTGCGGTGCGCGTGAGTTCTGCAACCGCTGGAGCGAAGCCGGCCCCACCCACCACATGGCAGCAGCCACCGGCCGCCACATTGATACCATCCTGAAAGTGGCAAAGATCTTTAATGTCCCTGTTGATATCATCACGCAGTAAGCCGCAGGCAACAGTTACGATAAAAGGCAATGGAGTAAAGGAGCAGTATTATGAGCACGATTTATGATGTAGCAAACGTAAAAGGTTTTATCCGTATGTGCAACGACGGCTGGCTGCAGGGCTGGCATGAGCGCAACGGCGGCAACCTGACCTACCGCATGACCGAGGAAGATGTTGCCGCATGCCGTCCTTTCTTTGACGAAACCCCGCGCGAGTGGGTCAACATGGGCGTTCAGGCTGATAACCTGGCCGGGGAATATTTCATCACCACCGGTTCCGGCAAGTTCTTCCGCAATGTGGAGCCGGACCCTATCCACAGCATCGGCATTGTTGAGATCAATGATAAGGGCGACAGCTGGCGCATTGTCTGGGGCCTGGCCGATGGCGCAAAGCCGACTTCCGAGTTTCCCAGCCACTTTATGAACCACAGCGTGCGCAAGGCCGCCACCAACGGTGCCAACCGCGTGATCTACCACTGCCATGCTACCAACGTAATTGCCCTGACCTACATTCTGCCGCTGACTGACCGTGATTTTACCCGTGCTTTGTGGCAGAGCGCTACTGAATGCCCGGTCGTTTTCCCGGAGGGTGTCGGCGTCTGCCCCTGGATGGTGCCCGGCGGTGCTGACATTGCCATGGCTACCAGTGAGCTGATGAAAAAATACCAGGCTGCCATTTGGGCACAGCACGGTCTGTTTGCTTCCGGCCCCGATTTTGATATTACTTTCGGCCTGGCCCACACGATTGAAAAGAGTGCTGAGATCTATGTCAAAGTTCTCTCCATGGGCGGCGGCCTGATCCGCCAGACCATCACCGATGATGACCTGCGTGCCATTGCCCATGATTTTGGCGTTCAGCTGAACGAGGAATTCCTCGACTGATTTATTCTGACATTCTCTATATTTCCCTACATATGCCTTCCGGTATTGCAGCCCTCCTGTGTGCCGGAAGGCTTTTTTGTATTGCACTTGCTTTTTGCCCAAACCTGCGCTATGCTGAAAGAAAAGCAGGGGAGGCGTTATGCACCATGTTCTTTAACCACCGCAAAACCTGCGCCGCGTTGCAGCCGCCGCCGGGCCTTGGCCCGGCGGATATTGCAACGCAAAGCAGCATTTGTACAGGTGAAACCATCATCGGCTTCCGCCAGCCCGGCACGGACCGGCTTTTGCAGGCTGTTGTTGTGCACAGCCCACAGGATGTTGCCGATTTTTATCGTTCTTATGGGTTTTCTGCTCCGGAAGGAGAGAATTCCATCCCGCGCACCGTTTGATATAGTTTTGTCAATCTCGCCTGATATTTTTGCGTCAAACGCATGAATTTTTGCGTTTTTAGCCAGTTCAGACTTTTTTTGCGCAAAAAACATAGGTTTTGTCTTTGCACCATTTGCAAATAATTCAAATCGTGCTATAATTGTATCTGTACTAGCGTGTGCGGGATCCACGGATACCCGGCACCAGATTGATACGGAGGTATTATCATGGACGTTTTTGAAAATTTTGAAAATCAGTTGAAAGCAAATCCTAAAACCATCGTATTTACTGAGGGCACTGATGCCCGTATCCTTTCCGCAGCATCCAAGCTGCTGGCTGGCAAGATTTTGAACGTTTTGCTGCTGGGCAACCCGGAAGCAGTCAAAAAGGCTGCTGTTGAGGGCGGCTTTGACATTACCGGCGCAGAGATCTGCGACCCGACCTCTTACCCTGAATTTGACGCAATGGTTGCCAAAATGGTTGAACTGCGCAAGGGTAAGATGACCGAGGAGCAGTGCCGCGCTGCACTGTCCAAGTCCAACTACTTCGGCACCATGCTGGTCAAGATGGGTAAGGCTGACTGCCTGCTGGGCGGCGCTACTTACTCCACCGCCGATACCATCCGCCCCGCTCTGCAGCTGGTCAAGACCAAGAAGGGCGCACACCTGGTGAGCTCCTGCTTCATTCTGGACCGTGACTTTGGCGAAGAGGGCCTGAAGCGCATTGCCATGGGCGACTGCGCTGTCAACATTGATTACACCGATACCGTTGATAAGGCTACCGGCGAGGTCAAGATCGCTGCATCTGCAAAGCTGGCTGAGGTGGCCGTTGAGACTGCCAAGACCGCAAAGCTGTTCGGCATCGATCCGAAGGTCGCAGTTCTGAGCTTCTCCACCAAGGGTTCCGGCAAGGGCGGCACCGTTGCTCTGAGCCATGACGCTACCATCAAGGCTCAGGAGATGGACCCTGAGCTGGCTGTGGACGGCGAGCTGCAGTTTGACGCTGCCGTTGCTCCCGAAGTTGCACAGGTCAAGTGCAAGGGCAGCAAGGTCGCTGGCCAGGCCAACACCTTCATCTTCCCCTGCATCGAGGCCGGCAACATCGGCTATAAGATTGCTCAGCGTCTGGGTGGTTATGCAGCTTACGGCCCCATCCTGCAGGGTCTGAACGCTCCCATCAACGACCTGTCCCGTGGTTGCAACGCCGACGAGGTCTACAAGATGAGCCTGATCACTGCCTGCCAGTCTTGAGCTGACTGATTGAAAATAGCCGCCGCATTCACCGTACAAAACGGGCAGAATGTTGAGGCCTCAAAGGCAGATTTCAAAAAATGAGTATAGAAAAGCTGAGCATCTGTGAAAAAGCAGGTGCTCAGCTTTTTGCATTTTCAGTTCCGAAAAATTCTACTCTTTTTGAGGGAAAAAGATGAGATTTTTGCTTTCCGCTTTTCGTTGGCGCTATTTTGCAACAGCCCCTTTACAGGTTTGCTCAGTTCTTTTCGATATACACGCTGGTGGAGGGGAACGCAAAATCCACACCGTCGGCCTGCATGATGTCCATAATGTTCAGGTTCAGGTCGTTCTGCATCTGCAAAAATTCCGCGTAGGCGTTGGTCAGCAGGTAGGCGGAGACCAGAATGTTGATGCTGGAATCACCAAAGTTTGCAAGCTGTACGATGTTGGTACCCTTGTTGGTGTAAGGGCTTGCGTCCAGCATGGTCTGCAAGTCTTTCATCAGCTGTTCCAGCTTCGGGCGGGTGGTGCCATAGGTGACACCCAGATTGAACTTGTAGGGCCGCATGGTGCGCAGGGCGGCGTTCTGCACGGTGGAAGAGCAGATCTTACTGTTCGTCACCACATTGATGGTTTTATCCAGCGAGCGGATGCGGGTGGAACGGAAGTTGATGTCGATCACTTCGCCTTCCACATCGCCCACAGTGATCCAGTCGCCCACCGAGAAGGGCTTGTCCAGCAGAATCACGATGCCGGAAAACAGGTTGCTGGCGCTTTCCTGTGCGGCCAGCGAGATGGTCAGACCAACCAGACCGGCACCGGCGACAATGCTGCCGATGGGAAAGCCCACTTCTTGTGCCAACGCTGCCACGCACAGCACGATCACCAGCACCTTGTAGGCGGTGTCCAGCAAAGAGCAGAGTGTTTTGTTGGAGCGGATCTCCGGGCTGCAGGAAGCCAGCAGCAGGTCGGCCAGATCCGATGCCGCATACAGGCCTTCGCAGACCAGCAGGGTCATGACAAGGCGGAAGCAGACCAACAGCAGCTTGGCAATGCCGGGAATGGCCCAGGGCAGGGAAGCTGCCGCCAGATATACGCCAACCGCAGTGCACATGCGCTGGATGGGTACCGCAAAGCTGCGCAGCAGGATGGGAGTGCCGTTAAAGTGCCACTTGCGGGCCAGCAGTGCCGGAATGCCCCTTTTGCTCAGCCAGCGGCGTACCAGCCATGCGGCAAGCAGAATGAGCAGTGCGCACTCTGCGCGCGCAGCCAGTGCAAACCAGCCCTCCAGCAGTACAGAGCCAAGCTCAAACGAAAGATCACGAATAGAAAAGATCATGATAACCTCCTGAATTTTATACGACCCATCTATGATACCATACCGTACCCACCCGGGCAAGAGCTTACAGAGAAGGGAGCTTGAAAGAATTACTTTGACATTTTTTGCACAAATTTTAAGATGCCCTCTTGACAAGCTGGGCCTGCCACGCTATACTTTGTGCCAGAAAGTTCGTTTCAGGGCGGGGTGAGATTCCCCACTGGCGGTAAAGTCCGCGACCACCCGCAAGGGTGCTGACCCGGTGCAACTCCGGGACCAACGGTATAGTCCGGATGCAAGAAACGGCAGGCAAATCGTTGTCTACGCGCCCTGTTGCAGTGTTTTTGTTGCAACAGGGCGCTTTTCTATTTGTCCTTCCCGTTCCAAAAAACAAGATACGAAAAGAGCTTTCGGAACAATTTTTGTAAGGGGCATCTTATCCCGGGAAGGATCATTACCATGAAAAAAAGCACGACTCACAATCTTACTGTTGCCGCCATGCTCAGTGCGGTGGCCTTTATCCTGATGTTCATTGAGTTTCCCATTCCGATGCTCATCCCGTCCTTCGTCAAGATGGACTTTTCTGACCTGCCGGCTCTGCTGGGTGCCTTTGCTCTCGGCCCGGTGTACGGTGTGGTCATCAGCTTTATGAAGAACCTGCTGCACATCGTTATCAAGGGCACTTCCACTGCATGCGTGGGCGAGCTGTGCAACTTCATGCTGGGTGCGGTTTTCTCCGCTGTGGCAGGCGTTATCTATAAGCACCACAAGAGCCGCAAGACCGCCATCATTGGTGCTATTGCAGGCGCTGCAGCCATGGCTGTGTTCAGCGTACCGTCCAACTACTTCATCACCTATCCGGCCTATGTGCAGTTCTACCACATGCCGCTGGAAGCCATCCTCGGCATGTATCAGGCCATCCTGCCTTCTGCAGACAGCCTCATCAAGTGCCTTGTCATCTTCAATATGCCCTTCACGCTGGTCAAAGGCCTGCTGGATGCAGTGCTGTGCATGCTGATCTACAAGCCGCTGTCTCCCATCCTGCACGGCAGAAAGTAACTTGTTCTCCATTTTTTCTTCTTCTCAAATCATATAACCACAGCAAAACTCCCCGGTCAGGTCCCGCAGTGCGGTTCCCGGCCGGGGAGCTGCTATTTAGAGGAAAATATATCCGCCAGCGGTCGATCAGGCTAATGCCCCTTTGTCCAGCCATCTGCCGCGTACCAGCCGCACAAGGAACAGCACCCCGCGCATGGTCAGCTCAAAGCTCATGGCCATCCATACGCCCACCAGCCCAAAATGCGGAGCCAGCAGGGAAGCCAGCGTGAGCCGGATGCCCCACATGCTGACAAGGTTCAGCACAAAGCATCCCGTGCTGTCTCCGGCACCCTGCATGGCACCGCTGGCAACGATACTGGCACCGAACATCGGTTCGGCCAGTGCTTCAATGCGCAGTACCTGTGCGCCCAGCGCAATAACTGCCGCATCTGCGGTGAAAATACCCATCAGGTTTGGCGCAAAAATGTACATGCCAACACCGGTCAGCGCCATGATGCCTATGCCCATGCCGGTGCATAGCCAGGCAAAGTTTTTTGCCATATCCCGACGGTTTGCGCCCACGGCCTGCCCCACCAGTGCAAGGGATGCATCCTGAATGCCATAGCCTGCCATGTAGCACAGGCTTTCGGCGCTCACACCCAGACTGTTGGCAGCAATAGCGGTGGTGCCAAGGCCGGATACGATGCGGATGAGCAGCACCTGCGCCGAGGAAAGAACTGCACGCTCTGCGGCCAGCGGTGCGCCTACCTTCCACAGGTTCTGCAGGCAGGCTTTGGTAATGTGCCAGGAGCCGGGCTTGCGGATGCACAGCGGGCCGTCCCGCAGCAGCAGGATGGCAAGGGTCAGCACACCGCTGATAGCGGTAGCAAGGGCGGTGCCCAGTGCTGCGCCCGGTACCCCCCAGCCAAGGCCCCAGACGGTCATTGTGCGGCCAAACACCACCATCTCACGGGTGGGATTGATAAGGCAGAAGTTAAAGATCACATCCAGCACGCAGGTCAGCACGCTGATAAGGCCCGGTGTCAGGGCATCGCCGGAGGAACGCAGCATGGAAGAGTAGGTTCCCATGATCATCAAAAAGGGCAGGGAAGCCGACCAGATGGCAAAGTAGGCCGATGCATCCGCCTGCAGGGAAGGGTCGGCGCCCAGCCATCCGGGCAGAAAACGGCTGATGCCAATGCCGAAGGCCGCAGCTGCAAGGCCCACCACAAGGTTGAAGATCATAGATTGGCGCAATACACCGCGTGCATCGTTCTGCCGGTCTGCACCCAGATACTGTGCCACCTGAATGGCAAAGGACATATATAGACCGGCCAGCATTCCATGCATGAGCCACGTGCTGGAACTGACGATGCCAATGGATGCCGTAGCAGATGCACCGATATGCCCCACCATGGCTGCGTCGATGTACTCCACCGCAGTTACCACGATCTGCTGCAGGATGGATGGGATGCTCAGTGTGAGCACCACCTGCATGGTGTGCCGCAGCGGCACCTGTTCGCCCCGGCGCATCTGCGCCGAAAGCTGCTCAAGAGAGATGGACATGAGTTCTCCTTTTATAGAAACAATAACTTTTTCGACAGACTGATATACTATTATAAGTGCGGTGCTGCAGAAAGTCAATCAAACATGGATTTTTCTCCGGGAATGATTGATTTTTTATGGATAGCGTGATACACTTCTCTCACAAACATAAAAGAAAGAGGAACTTTGAATATGATCGAATCACTGCTTTCGGTCGTAGGACAGCGCGGTGTCGATGCTCTGGCATTCCTGCTGGCGTTTGCCCTTACGGCTTTGATGGACTCCGTTTTTCACGATAAGCTTCCGCACGACCATGGCCGCGAGTTTGCGGTGAACGGTGCGCTTTCCAGGGGCAAGGCCCGTGGTTCCGGCCTGATCTTCGTGCTGTGCATCGCACTGGTATCGCTGGCATTTCTGCCGTTCAAGGTGGAATACGTCATCTACACCATCCTGCTCATTGCATCCATGCTGTCCGGCTACTTTGACGATGCTGCTGAAACTGCATGGAACGAGTATAAAAAGGGTATCATTGATTTTGCCATTGCCATTGTTGCAGGTGTGACCTACCTCAACTTCAACGGCTGCGGTGTGAATTTCCTGCAGTGGAGCTTCACTCTGCCGTATGCTGTGTACCTGCTGCTGATCGTTATTCTGATCTGGACCAGCATCAATGTGGTCAACTGCACCGACGGCGTGGACGGCCTTTCGGCAAGTGTTGCAGTGGTGACCATCGGCACCTACCTGCTGGCCTATAAAACAGAGCTGGCCGAGTACGGCACCGCAGGCGTTGTGTTCATGGGTGCGCTGCTGGCCTATCTGTGGTCCAACGCAAAGCCGTCCAGCCTGCTGATGGGCGATGCCGGCAGCCGCGCAATGGGCTTCTTTATCGCAATGCTGTCCCTTAAGTGCGGCCATCCGTTTGCCTTCCTGCTGGCAGCCATCGTGTTCATCGTGGATGGCAGTCTGGGCATCCTGAAGATCAGCCTGAAGCGCTTTTTGCACATTTCCATCCTCAAGAACACCCGCACCCCTTTGCACGACCACGCCCGCAAGAATAAGGGCTGGAGCGACGAGCAGGTGGTGGCCCGCTGGCTGATCATGCAGTGTGTGGCTTCGGCTTTGCTGCTGCTCATTGTCCGCGGCTAAAATATAGCAATCAAAAAAGACGCTTGGTCTTGTCTGAATATGTTTTCCCGGCAGGGAAGCATACAGCAGTGTAGCAAGCGTCTTTTATTTTATAGTTCTATCATTCGTTACAGCCCGGCCTTTTTTGCTGCAGCCTGCACGACATGGCCCACCAGCACCGAGGTGGTCACAGTGCCCACACCGCCGGGTACCGGCGTGATGGCATCCACTACCGGCTCTGCTTCGCTGAACTTTACGTCACCGCACAGCTTGCCCTTTTCGTCCACATGGATGCCCACGTCTACCACGGTCTGGCCCTCACGCAGGCAGTCGGCACCCACGGCACCCATCTTGCCCATGGCCACTACTACCACATCTGCTTCCTTGCAGATGGCAGGCAGGTTCTGCGTGCGGGAATTGCAGATGGTCACGGTGGCGTTCTCGCGGTCCAGCATCATGGCTGCGGGCTTGCCTACCACAAGGCTGCGGCCCACTACGACAGCGCGCCTGCCGGAAAGCGGAATGTTGTAATACTTCAGGATCTCAAGGCAGGCCTGCGCGGTGCAGGGAGCATAGCCGAGATCGGTATTAGTGAACACACCGGCCAGAGAATCGTCCGTGATGCCGTCAATGTCCTTTTCCGGAGCCAGCGCCGCACGCACAGTGCGGTCATTGAACTGCTTGGGCAGCGGACGGAACAGCAGGCATCCGTGGATGGTATCCTCTGCGTTCACCTCGGCGATCACCTTCAGCAGATCGTCCTGCGAAGCATCGGCGGGCAGAAGAAACTGCTTTACCTCCACACCCACCTTGCCGCAGCGGGCGATCACGCCGCGCTCGTAGGAGAGGTCGTCCTCCCGCTCACCCACACGCACCACGGCCAGCGTGGGAGTGATGCCTTTTGCCTTGAGCTGCTCACACAGCGCCGCATTGTGTTCGTTCATAGCGGCTACAACGGGTGCGCCCTTCAAAATCGTTGCCATAATACTTTTCCTCACTTATTCCGCAATTTGTTCGTCACGGATGCAAAAACAGCGTCTGCCCGCGACACAAATTCATCCAGCAGTTTGTCTGTTTTTGCGTCCAACGCAGCAGCGCGCTCACGGTCTGCCATCAGCTTTGTGTTGATGAACACATTCAGGCTTGCGGCCTGCAAGGCTGCCTTGCACAGAGCGGCTGCACAGCCTGCGTCCGAGACGGCCATCACGCTGCCTTTGGCGGCGTATTCTTCCACCAGAGCAATGCCCTCGGCGCACTTTTCCATAATCTCAAGTGGCACGGCACAGGCGGCATCCAGCGCCTTTTCCAGCACGGCGGCTTTGTGTGCAGCCTGCTCTGGTGTGTCCTTGGGCAGGCCGTAGGCCGCAGCCAGCGGCGCAAAGGCATCGGCATCGGCCTGCACCAGCACCTCCAGCTCTTTGCGCAGGGCATCGGCCTTTGTGTTCAGGGCCTGAATGTCTGCTTCCACGGCGGCATATTTCTTTTTGCCGGTGGTCAGGTTGCCCACCATATTGCCCAGCGCTACACCGGCAGCACCCACCAGCGCCGCCGTTCCGCCGCCGCCCGGCGTGGGTGCTTTGCTGGCCAGCTCTGCGAGAAATTTCTCACAGCTCAGCTTAGTCATTTTCATTTGTAAATACCCCTCTCTGTTACATAGGCATCCAGCCGCTGGTCGTGCTCGTCTACGGCAGCATGTTCCACCCGCTGTGCCTCAAATGCAATGCCGATCTTCACCGCGTTTTTGCAGCGGGGAAGATACCGGTCGTAATAGCCCTTGCCCATGCCGACCCGGAAGCAGTCTGCATCAAAAGCCGTGCAGGGCACAAGGACCAGATCCAGCGCTTCCGGCAGCAGAATCTCCGACCGGCTCAGGATGGGGGTGCGGATGCCGTACTGTCCCATCTCCCAGCCGTCCGGGCCGGGCACAGCGGCTGTAAGGGAATACGCCTCGCCGCACACCGGATAGGCCAGCGTTTTGCCTTGCGCCTGCGCCTTTTCCGCAAGGGCAGAAAGGTCGGCTTCGGAACCAAACGCTGCGTATAGCAGGATGGTCTGCGCATTCTGCACGGCAGCCAGCTGCCAGAGGAATGCGCACAAAGCGGCATTTGCAGCCTTGCGTTCTTCCGGGCCGAGAGCCTTGCGTGCGGCACGGCCCGCTTTGCGCTGGGTCTGCTTTGCTTCACTGACCGTCACCAGAGAACACCTCGCTTCATCTGAAGGTTGACTGACTTGAAAAATATACAAAAACGACACTGCATTTTTATACAAGTATAATAAACACTTCAGACGAAAAAAGCAAGCCTTTTGGCAAAATGGAAGTTGAAGATTCTACAGCTTTCTGCTATGATAAAAGAAAGCAATTCGGTTCGTGCGCGGAGCAGGGTGGCTTGAAGAGATCCACAGATCCGGGGCTTTCTCCGGAAATTGAGAGGGGTAGAATATTATGTACAATGAAATGATGGACACCATCGGTCTGGTCAATACCGTTGATCCGGAGTTGGCCGCAGCCATGGATCGCGAGCTGAACCGTCAGCGCCAGAACATTGAACTGATCGCCAGTGAGAATATCGTCTCTCCCGCCGTCATGGCCGCAATGGGCAGCATCCTGACCAACAAGTACGCCGAGGGCCTGCCCGGCAAGCGCTACTATGGCGGCTGTGTCTATGTGGACGAGGTGGAGAACATTGCCATCGAGCGTGCCTGCAAGCTGTTCGGCGCAAAATATGCCAATGTTCAGCCCCACTCCGGTGCACAGGCCAATCTAGCAGTTTATTTTGCTCTGCTGGATCTGGGCGATACTGTCATGGGCATGGACCTGTCTCAGGGCGGCCATCTGACCCACGGTTCTCCGGTGAACATGTCCGGCAAGAACTATAACTTTGTCTCTTACGGTGTCAATGCCGACGGCGTGATCGACTATGCTGAGCTGGAAAAGCAGGTTAAGAAGGTGCGCCCCAAGCTGATCGTGGCCGGTGCGTCTGCATATCCCCGTGCCATCGATTTTGAGAAGATCGCTGAGATTGCCCACGGCTATGGTGCATATCTGATGGTGGATATGGCCCACATTGCCGGTCTGGTGGCAGGCGGCTATCACCAGAGCCCTGTGCCGTATGCTGATGTTGTTACCACCACCACCCACAAGACCCTGCGCGGCCCCCGCGGCGGTCTGATCCTGACCAACAATCCCATTCTTGCAAAGCGCATCAATTCTGCCGTGTTCCCCGGCACCCAGGGCGGCCCGCTGGAGCATGTGATCGCCGCAAAAGCTGTCTGCTTTGGTGAAGCACTGAAGCCGGAGTTCAAGGAATATGCCCGCAAGATTGTGGAGAATGCACAGGCTCTGGCAGCAGAGCTGCAGGCACGCGGTGTCAAGCTGGTATCCGGCGGCACCGACAACCACCTCATGCTGATCGACCTGCGTGACGAGGAGTGCACCGGCAAGGAGCTGGAAGCACGTCTGGACAGCGTGCACATCACCGCCAATAAGAACACTGTCCCCGGCGAGACCCGCAGCCCGTTCGTGACTTCTGGCGTGCGTCTGGGCACCCCGGCTGTTACCACCCGCGGCATGGGCGTGGCCGAGATGAAGGTGATCGCCGACTGCATCGCCGATTGCATCTGGCACTACGACGAGAAGAAGGACGAGATCAGTGACCGTGTGCTGAAGCTGACCCGGGATTTCCCTCTGTATCAGTAAATATCGCATTGTTTGAAAGAGGAAGCGCCTTCGGGTGCTTTCTCTTCCTTTTTTGCTGGGTTTGTGTTACCATAAACGCAAAGACAAAAGGAGAAATGACCATGAAGCGTACAGGGCTGTTACATCTATATTACGGTGATGGCAAGGGCAAGACCACCGCTGCCATGGGCCTTGCTTTGCGGGCCATGGGCAGCGGAAAGCGGGTGGTGATCCTGCAGTTCCTCAAAGGCGGCAAAAGCGGCGAGGTGCCGCTGCTGGAACAGCTGGGTGCAAAGGTGTACCGCGGCAAGGCGGGGCAGAAATTCGTGTTCCAGATGAACGAAGCGGAAAAGGAAGCCACCCGCCAGCTGCAGAATGCGAACCTCACAGCTGCCATGGCCGACCCTGCCGACCTGCTGATTTTGGACGAAGCGGGCAGCGCATGGGAACTGGATATGGTGGATAAAGCCCTGTTGCAAAAGGCTGTGCTGGAACGCCCGGCAGAGCAGGAATGCGTGCTTACTGCCCATGCTGCGCCGCAGTGGATGCTGGATGCCGCCGACTATGCCACGGAGATGAAGTGCCACCGCCACCCTTACCAGAGGGGAATTTCCGCCCGGAAAGGCATTGAATACTGACCACGGCAGCAGGATACCGGGTGCATGAGTGAAAAACGCAAAAACCGGGATGGGGTATTTTTCATCTTGCATTTAGCCCACTGGTGTGATATGATGAAGACAAGAAATCATGCGTGCATTTTCTGAGCAGACCCACCACAGAACAGGGAACCGCTCCGCACCGCTGCCGGGCAGTTCCCGACGGCGTTTTGTTTGAAACTGTGGTTAGTGCTTCCTAACAGATTCTGCGTCAACGGGCCGATGCGCGCAGAAGATCTGGAGGGGAATAAAATGATTGAAACGATCGTAAAAGTAGATGGTATGATGTGCGGCATGTGCGAGAGCCATGTCAACGAAGCCGTGCGCAAGGCCTTCCCGGAGGTAAAAAGGGTGTCGTCCTCGCAGGCAAAAGCCCAGACGGTGATCCACTCGGAACAGCCGCTGGACGAGCAGAAGCTGCGGGATGCCATCAATGCAACCGGCTATGAGGTCAAGGGCGTAAGCAGTGCACCTTACGAGAAAAAAGGCTTTTTCTCGTTTTTGAAAAAGTAAGCAAACCTTAACACACATAAGGGAGGCGTATCTGGATGAGGATTCTGGTTTACGGTGCAGGCGTTTTGGGCTGCGAGCTGGCCCATGTGCTGATGCAGAACAAAAAGAACGTTGTCACGCTGCTTGCACGCGGAGAGTGGAAGGAAATGATCGACCAGAAGGGTTTGGTCATCCGCCACTGGGTGCAGCGCAGGACCACAACGGAACGGATCAAAACCGTGGACACTCTTGCCCCGGATGATTATTATGATCTCGTCTTTGTGGTCGTGCAGGCGGGCCAGCTGCCGGATGTGCTTCCTGTACTCAAGGCCAACAAGAGCCAGTATTTTGTGTTTGTGGGCAACAACCCGCAGGCAAAGCAGGTGCTGGAATTCATGCAGCGCCCGGCGGATAAGATCGCATTCGGCTTTCAGGGCACGGCAGGCCGCCGTGAACACGACCATGTGGTCAGTGTGTACGCCAGTGCTGGCATGACGGTGGGCGGTGCCACAACTCCGCTTTCTGGCACCTTCCGAACCCGGCTCAAGACCGCCTTTGACGGTGCAAAATACAAGCTGACCTTCTATGGCGATATGGATGAATGGCTCAAGTGCCACATCGCATTCGTTCTGCCGGCGTGCTATGTGTGCTATGCCTGCAACGGCGATCTGCACCGGGCCACCAAGCAGCAGCGCGGTGCCATTCTGGATGCCGCCTATGAAGCCTGCCTGATGCTCAAGGATGCGGGCATCCCGGTGAACGATGCCAACAACACCGATAATTTCCAGCCCGGCACATCGGCCCGCCGTAAGATGGAAGCGATGGTGTTTACCATGACAAAAACACCGCTGGGCAGATTGTGCGTTTCGGATCACGCCATGCACGCAGTGTCCGAAATGAAGTATCTGGACGAAGCGTTCGATGCTCTGCGCAGGCAGACCGGCACGGCAATGCCCATGTGGGAAAAGCTGCGCAATGAAATGCCCTCGTGGGATAGCCTGCAGCAGAACCGGAAAGCAGCAAAATAAAACAAAAAAGAAGCAAAGGCACTGCCGCTCCTGTTTTGGGTGCGGCAGCGCCTTTTTGTTTGGGTCTCATTTATTCCAGAAGTCCTGCAGGGCAGCGGCCAGTTCTTCGCAGCTGCGCAGATAGCGGATATGCCGCCAGTGAGGAGGGAACAGCCGGATATATTCCTGCTGGGCAAACCGGTCGTCCAGCAAAAGCACCGCACCTCTGTCTTCCGGCGTGCGGATCACGCGCCCTGCGGCCTGCAGTACCTTGTTCATGCCGGGATAGCGGTAGGCATAATCAAATCCAAAGCCGTTCTGTGCGTCATAATAACGGCGCAGCATTTCCTGCTGCGGATTTACCTGCGGCAGGCCCACACCCACAATGGCGCACCCGATCAGGCGGCTGCCTGCAAGATCAACTCCCTCACCAAAGATACCGCCCATCACGCCAAAACCCAGAAGTGTTTCGGCCGGGTCCGGCACAAACTGAGCCAGAAATTCAGCCCGAGCGGCATCATCCAGACGGCTTTCCTGCACAAGGGTGCGAATGCCCGGGTAACGTGCTGCAAAATCTTCGTGTACCTGCCGCAGATATGCGTAGCTTGGGAAAAAGGCAAAGTAGTTTCCCGCTCTGGCCTGCACCAGCCGGGCCAGTGCATCCGAAACTGCCTGCACGCTGGCTTCGCGGTCGCGGTAACGGGTAGAGATATTCGGCAGGCAATACAGCCCCAGATTTTCAGCCGGGAAGGGACTGTCCAGTGCGACGGCACGTGCATCGCTGCAGCCCAGAACACTGCGGTAGAACGAGGGCGGAGCCAGTGTTGCACTGAACAGCGCTGCGCTGCGCCCTGCGGCAAGGCTGGCATCCACAAAAGGTGCCGGGTCCAGACACAGCAGCTGCAATTCAAGCTCTCTGCCGCGCGCGGTAAGCTGAGTGACAAAGTGGCTGTCGTATCGTTCGGCGGCACGGGTGATGTCCTGTACAGCAAAATAAAGCTCCAGCAACTGTGCATGTACTTCGGCATCCGGGTTCGCTTCCAGCCAGTCCTGCAAAGGTGCCTGTACGGCCCGCAGCGGACTGAGCAGGGCAGAGGGCGGCTCCTGCAAAAACACAGTACTGTCCTGTACATACAGCGGTTCGGGCAGTTCCAGTGCGGGGACAGTGTTTTCAGGCAAAAGACTGGTCTGTGCCGGGTCTGCGACATCGGTCTGGCTGCTGTGCCGGGGTGCAAGCTGTATGCAGGCTTTCCGGGCTTCCAGCAGGGCTTTGTCTGCTTTGGTCAGAGCGGTCTTTAAAGCACTTTTGCCCTTGCCCAATGCGCGTTTTGCCTCGGTCAGGCTGCTTTTACAAAAGCGTGCAGAATACATTGCTCTGGCTCTGTCGGGCAGATTATGTGCTTCATCGACCAAAAACAACCAGTCGCCGGAAGAATCAAAGAACCGCTTCAGGTGCACCACCGGATCGAACAGGTAATTGTAATCCCCAATGACCACATCGCACCACTCGCTCAGGTCTAGCCCCAGTTCAAAGGGACACACCGAAAAACGCTTTGCCGCCCCGGCCAGCGCTGCGCGGTCAAAGCTGCCGGTACCGTCCAGCAGAGCTGTCAGTGCATCCTTGATGCGGTCGTAGTAGCCGTTGGCGTAGGGACAAAGCTCCGGCAGGCAGGCGGGATGTCCCTCTGCATCCGGATGCAGGCAGACCTTTTCCTTGGCGGTCAACGTCACACTGCGCAGGGCAAGCTCTGGCTGGGCCGTATGCAGCCGGGTCAAGGCATCCTCGGCGGCAGTTTGGGTCGTGTTGCGGGCCGTGAGATAGAACAGCTTTTCTCCGTTGCCTTCGCCCATGGCTTTCAGCGCGGGGAAAAGCGCGCTCATGGTCTTGCCAATGCCGGTAGGAGCCTGACAGAACAGCCGCGTACCGCCCTTGCAGTCGGCGGTCTTGCCAGCGCGGCAGGCGCGGTAGATCTCGCCCGCCATAGCCCGCTGTCCGGGCCGGTACTGCGCAAACGGGAACTGCAGTGCCGCAAGGCTCTGAGTACGCTTTACATCCCACTCTATCCGGCGCTGCGCCCACGGAGCATACTGGCACAATAATTTGTCAAGAAATTCATCCAGCTCCTGCTGCGTAAAGCGGCGGATAAAGCGGATGATCTGATCGTTGTCTATCTGATAATAAGTCAGCCGGACATTCAGTTCCGGCAGGCTTTGCTGTGCGGCATAAATGGCACCGTACACCATGCCCTGTGCCCAGTGGCAGGGGTTCATATCCTCAGTGATCTCTTCCGGCGGCACAGCGGTGGTCTTGATCTCGTCAATGACTACCGTGCCAGTCTCATCGGTAAAAATGCCGTCAGCCCGGCCCTCAAGGGTAAAAGTGATGTCCTCTGCCTGCCGCTCTACGGAGAGAAATACCTCAGCCTGATAGCCGTCTCCGGCAGCTTTTTGCAATTTGCGGTGGATGTGGGCACCTTCCAGTGCACGGTCAAACCCCGTAAACCGGCTGTCAATGCTGCCGGTCCGCAGCAGAAATTCCACCAGCTGCCGGATGGGCAGATGAACCGTTGCCAAAGCATTTCACCTCCGCTTTTGGGATACACTGACGAACCGGTAATTTTTCTTCAGACACGATTCGGGCCATTCCATCGCCCGCCCTATTGCCTCACGGCAACAGGGTCCCACCCCAGCGGACGGTCTTCAGAGAAACTCCCGGTTCGTCGACGTAAACTGATTATTTCAGGCCGAACATCTCCATGCATTCTGCTGCCGCTTCATCCACTTTGCCAAAATCCACCGCTGCACGGTAATAGGTCTCCAACTCATCGTGGCAGCTCTTGGCCTGTGCCATCAGGGCACTGGCCTGTTCCAGCAGTTCGGCGGCAGCACGCTCGTTAAAGCGCAGCCGTGCCCGGTACGCTGCCAGATTTTCCCTGTCAAGGAAGCGGGTGCACCGCACAGCCTGCACACTGGGCAGATGCACCGGATGCCAGCGATTATCCGTCAGGAAGGCAAGCTTCAGCTCCGGGATCAGGATATGGTCGATCTTATCCTCCGGGTGCATGGCGCATGGACAGGTAATAATGTGGTAGCCCCGCGTCAGGGCTTCGGCACGAATCAGCTCCAGCAGCAGGCGGGACACCGCGCCGTAGTCATCCCGGAACACGATAAACTTATCCGCCAATGCCTGTGCAGTGCCCTGATAAAACATTTCACCCTTGGGGGTGACGGCGGAAAGCAGGCGCAGCTCTTCGCTGCCAATGCCTTCCGTGCGCGGCATCACCCGGGTGCACAGCCGTTTGACATAACGGCGCACCTTGTCGAAATTGGCGCTGCAGGCTTCGGCGCGGCGGCTGTCCAGCAGGAGGCTCCCGGCTGAGGCAATATACCGCGCCGCCCGGCTGCGCAGGGAAGCGTTCCGGGCAAAGAGCGCCTTGACTTCCTCACGGTGGAGGGAGAGCTTCCCAGCGTCGATGGTGTGGTACAGGCTCACCACGACCTCGTCGGCACCGGGGGCGTCCGGCTCCATCGTGTGGGGTGCGGTGGCGTCCAGAATGGCCTGCCGCTTTTCCGGGAAGATGACGCCGTCGAGGCTGTCGGGGTCGCTGGCGCAGTGGATCTTCTCGATGCGTTCACCCTTCTGTTCGGCAGCCTGCGCGATGTGCTTCATCAAGGTGGATTTGCCGCAGCCCGGCCCGCTTTTGATGAGATAGAGCTGCATCCCCGGTTCGTGCCGCAGCGGCTCAAAATAGCCCTTGAACCCGGCGGGCGTGGTGGCTCCGA
>OGQJ01001534.1_pt1 | contig 20410 bp, 30 predicted proteins | sample 1553161 | NCBI WGS metagenome assembly OGQJ01 (sample SAMEA2579923, study PRJEB22360) | human gut metagenome | biome: human gut; feature: human-associated habitat; material: faeces | place: Denmark | collected 2008/2010 | reverse complement strand
GCCACTGGTGCAGTACCCGGGAACCCACAAAGCCGGAGGAGCCGGAAATTAAGATCTTCATGCTCAGTGCACCAAAAACAGTTCCAGCACAAGCACCACGGCACAGCAGGAGACGGACACCTGAAACAGACTGGCTCCGAACCATGCAGCGGCGATGCCCACTACCAGCGCGGCGGCACCGGCAATGGGGCTCTGGGTGGCGTTGATGATGGCCGGGAAGGTCATCACGGCCAGCGTCACATAGGGCACATAGTAGAGGAAGGACTGGATGAACTGGTTTTTGATGGGTTTGCGGATAAGGGTCAGCGGCAGCACACGGATGGCGTAAGAAACGGCGGCCATCACGGCGATATAGACCCAATTATTGTAGGTCATGCCTGCACCTCCTCAGTTCCGGCAGGTTCCGGTGCTTCGGGTGTAACAGGGAACAGAATGGCTGCCCCGCAGGAGATCAGCACCGTCAGCAGGATGGTGCGGGTGCCGTCCGAAAGGGAAGCGATGCCGGGCAGGCAGCCGCAGGCAAAGCTCAGGGCAAAGCTCAGCATCACCAGCACGGCAACGACCCTGTTCTTCCGGGCGGGGGGAATGATGATGGCCAGGAACATGCCGTACAGGGCCACGCTCAGGGCGCTGACCACACGCACGGGCAGCAGATTGCCTGCAATGATGCCCAGCGCTGTGCCCATGGCCCAGGCGGGGGCCGCCAGTGCTATGGCACCGTAGGTGTAGAACGGGTTCAGATAGCCTGGCCGTGCAATCGTGATGCCAAACAGCTCGTCGGTGACATCGTAGCCGATGATGAGCCGGTGGAAGAACGGCGTGCCTGGGGCAAATTTCTGGGCCAGAGCGCAGCTCATCAGCAGGTAGCGCGCGTTGGCGATCAGGGTGATGATGGCAACTTCCAGATAGGTGGCACCGGCGGCGATCAGCGAAAAGGCTGCATACTCACCGGCAGAAGCATTGTTGAACAGGCTTGCAAAAAAGCCCTGAATGGGGGTCAGCCCCGCATTGCGGGCTGCAATGCCCAATGAAAACGAGACAGCAAAATAGCCCAGCGCAATGGGCACGCCATCCCGCATCCCCTCGCAGAATACCTTGCGGCTGAATGCGTAGGGCTTTTGAGTGGTTTCCATGAGTGGTTACTCCTTTCCTACTTCAAGACACGAAAATAAGTATAGCACATCCGGTAGGAATTGACAAAAGAAAAAGGCTCAGGTTTCGATCAAAAACCTGAGCCTTTTTCAAAGAAGGGAGCGTGGTTTAATCCACTACATCCTCAAACTGGCTGTTGTACAGGTCAGCGTAGAAGCCGCCGGCCTCAATGAGCTGGTCGTGGGTGCCCTGCTCCACAATGTCGCCGTCCCGCATGACAAGGATGAGGTCTGCATCCCTGATGGTGGACAGGCGGTGGGCGATGACGAAACTGGTACGGCCCCGCATCAGGTTGTCCATAGCAGTCTGGATGCGCTGTTCGGTGCGGGTGTCAACACTGCTGGTGGCCTCGTCCAGGATCAGGATGCGGTTGTCGGCCAGAATGGCCCGGGCGATCGTCAGCAGCTGCTTCTGGCCCTGACTGACGTTGGAAGCGTCCTCGTTCAGCTCCATCTGGTAGCCGCCGGGCAGGGTGCGGATGAAGTGGTCGGCATTGGCGGCCTTGGCGGCGGCAATGACCTCTTCATCGGTGGCATCCAGACGGCCATAGCGGATGTTCTCCATGATGGTGCCCTTGAACAGCCAGGTGTCCTGCAGCACCATGCCGAAGCCCTCGCGCAGGGCACTGCGGTCAAAGTCGCGGATGTCGTGGCCGTTCAGGGTGATGGAGCCGGAATCCACATCGTAGAACCGCATGAGCAGCTTGACCATGGTGGTTTTGCCGGCACCGGTGGGGCCAACGATGGCGACCTTCTGGCCGGGCTGCACATTGCAGCTGAAATCGTGGATGATGGTCTTTTCGGGCACATAACCGAACCGAACATGGTCAAAGGTGACCTGACCATCGATGCAGGCAGGGTCTGCCCGGCGGGCAGGGTCGGCCAGCTGATCCTCTTCGGGCTCGTTCAGGAACTCGAACACGCGCTCGGCAGCGGCGGCCATGCTCTGCAGCATGTTGGACACCTGTGCCAGCTGCTGGATGGGCTGGGTGAAATTGCGGACATACTGGATAAAAGCCTGGATATCGCCGATGGTGATGATGCCGTTGGCGGCAAAGATGCTGCCGACGATGGCAACAGCCACATAGCCCAGGTTGCCCACAAAGTTCATAATGGGCTGCATCAGACCGGAGAGGAACTGGCTCTTCCAGGCAGATTCAAACAGCTTGTCGTTGGCGGCGTTGAAGTCCTCCAGCACGGCAGCCTCCCGGTTGAAGGCCTTGATGACGTTGTGGCCGGAGTAGACCTCCTCCACCTGACCGTTCACAACACCCAGGGTGGCCTGTTGGGCCTTGAAGTATTTCTGGCTGAACCTGACCACCAGCATCACCAGTACCAGAGAGACGGGCAGGATGAGCAGTGCGATCAGGGTCATTTTGGGGCTGATGGACAGCATCATGATCAGCACGCCGATCATGGTGGTAATGCTGGTGATGAGCTGGGTCACGCTCTGGTTTAGGCTCTGGCCCAGGGTGTCCACATCGTTGGTGATGCGGGAAAGCACCTCGCCGACCGTCCGCTTTTCAAAGTAGGCCAGAGGCAGGCGGTTGATCTTCTCGCTGATCTGGCGGCGGAAATCATAGCAGACCTTCTGGGAAAGGCCGGTCATCAGCCAGCCCTGAATGAAGCTGAAGGCGGCGGAGCAGAGGTACATGGCCAGCAGGGTGAGCAGGATCTTGCCGATGTAGGCAAAGTCGATGCTGCCGATCCCCCGCAGCTTGGCGATCCAGCCGGTGGCAAGGGCCGTGGTGGCCTTGGCCAGAATTTTGGGGCCTGCGATATTGAAGATGGTGGAAAGGATGGCAAAGACCATCACAACGATGAGGGAGAGCTTATACTGGCGCAATGCGCTGAGGAGCTGCCGCAGAGTGCCCTTGAAATCCTTGGCGCGCTCGGTGGTCTGTTTTCCGGGTCTCGGCATATCACGCATCCTCCTTTCCGGTGTTCAGGTCTTGCAGGTTGAGCTCCTTCTGGCTCAGCTGGCTCCTGGCGATCTCCTGATATTCAGGGCAGGTGGCCATGAGCTGAGCATGAGTGCCCTTGCCCACCAGCCTGCCGTCGTCCAGCACCAGGATCTGATTGGCGTGGAGGACAGTGGAAATGCGCTGTGCCACGATGATCACAGTGGCATTGTCGGTCTCTTCCTTCAGCGCACGGCGCAGGGTGACATCCGTCTTGTAGTCAAGGGCAGAGAAGCTGTCGTCGAACAGATAGATCTTCGGATCCTTGGCAATGGCGCGGGCGATGGAGAGTCGCTGCTTCTGGCCGCCGGATACATTGGAGCCGCCCTGTGCAATGGGGCTTGCATAGCCCTCGGGCTTTGCGTCGATGAACTCGGTGGCCTGTGCGATGGAAGCCGCCTTCTTCATGCCCGCATCGGTGATCTGCGCACCGCCGAATTTCAGGTTGCTCTCGATGGTGCCGCTGAACAGAACGCCCTTCTGGGGAACATAGCCCAAAAGGCTGTGGAGCTGCTCCTGCGGCATCTCCCGCACATCGATGCCGTCGATGGTCACGCGGCCGCCAGTGACATCATAAAAGCGGGGGATGAGGTTGAGCAGGCTGGATTTGCCGCAGCCGGTGGAGCCGATGATGGCTGTGGTCTCGCCGGGGTTTGCGGTAAAGCTGATGTGCTCCAGCGCGTCGCTGTCGGCACCGGGGAAGCGGAAGCTGACATCCTCGAACCGGACCACGCCATCCCAGTCCTTCTTTTCAAGGGCGGGCTTTGCGGTGGCAGCGTCTGGATCATGGATGGAAGCCTTGGTGCGGCAGACCTCGTCAATGCGGTCAGCAGCCACACCGGCACGGGGAAGCATCACAGCCACCATGGCCAGCATCAGGAACGACATGACGATCTGCATGGTGTAGGTGATGAATGCGATCATCTCGCCCACCTGCATGGTGCCGTTGTCCATGGCCTTGCCGCCGAACCACACGATGAGCAGGCTGGTGCCGTTCATGATCAGGGTCATAAAGGGCATCATGGCCACCATGGCGCGGTTGGTGAACAGCTGGGTGCCCATCAGCTCCCGGCTGGCAGCATCAAAACGCTTTTCCTCAAAGGATTCGCGGCTGAATGCACGCACCGGCATCACGCCGGTCAGGATCTCGCGGCTGACGAGGTTCAGCTTGTCCACCAGGGTCTGCATGATCTTGAACTTGGGCATGGCAACGCTCATCAGAACCGTGATGAGCAGAAGCAGAGCGGCCACGTCCAGCACGATGATCCAGGCAAGGCCGGTGTTGCCCTGGGTGACGTGCATTACGCCGCCGATGCCCAGAATGGGAGCGTAGGCCACCATGCGCAGCAGGATGACACAGGTGAACTGCACCTGCTGGATATCGTTGGTGGTGCGGGTGATCAGGGAAGCGGTGGAGAAATTCTCGATCTCCGCGTTGGAAAAGTGGATGACCGAGGAGAAGGTCTCTCTGCGCAGCTCCCGGCCGATGGAAGCCGAGACGCGGGAGGCGATCAGGCCCACCAGAATGGCAACGACCACCATCAGCAGGGTCAGGGCCAGCATCTGGCCGCCCACACGGAAGAGGTAGGCCATCTGTACATTATGGGAAACGCCCTGTGCCTCATATTCCAGGCTGACCAGCAGGGTGGCCTGACTTGCCATGCTGGAAAGGGTGGTCTCGTCCACCTGTTCCATGGCGCTGGCCAGTTGTTGCTGGATCATTTCCCGGGAAAAGCCGGGCATCTGGGCCAGGGCTGCGAACTGGCCACAGACGGCATCCAGATCCTCCGCCGTGGGAGCAGCGGTCATGGTTTCTGCTTCATCCCCGGCAGTCTCCTCCTCGCTCTGGTAGCCGGACAGCGGAGCCATGGCGGCAGCGTTCTGCCCGGCAGGGGCGTTAGCATTCTGCGCCGCCGCCATATACAGCACGATATCCGGTGTGGTGACGGCCTCCTCCAGAGCGGTGCGTTCGGCATCGGTCAGGTCACTGCGGAGCTTCAGAACACCGTCGTCCTGAAGATAATATCCGTAGGCATTCTGCAGTGCATCCGCATCCTCTTCGCTCATCAAAAGCGAGAGGGCATCCAGTGTGCTTTGGCGCACAGTCTCCGGCAGGGGGCTTTCAATGCCGCCCTGCTGGATGCCGGTGTCCACGATCTTGCTCGTGTAATCCGGCAGGGAAAGGTCGCAGTAGGCCTGCACGAACAGCAGAGCCACCACGGCAAGGCAGGCGGCCCAGTGGCGGGCCAGCTGCTTGAAAATTTTACCCATTTTCGTTTTCTCCCTTCAATTTTGCTTGTTGCTCCGCATTTTCCGCTTCCACAGCCTCCAGCAGCACACCGGTCAGGGAGAACAGCTGCTCCCGCTGCTCTTCCGGGATGCGGCAGATGACCCGCTCAAAGTAACGGCTGATGGCAGTTTCGACCTGGCGGCTGGCATCCAACCCCTTTTCCGTGGGGCGCACCAGCGTTTTGCGGCGGTCATTGGAGTCTGTGATCCGCTCAATGAGTCCATCCTGCTCTAGCTGGCGCAGCGCGCGGGAAACAGCGGGCAGGGGCTGTTTGACGGCGGCAGCCAGATCGGAAACATAGATGGTGCCATTTTGGCCATGCTCTTCAATGGTCATCAGCACGCCTTCCAGCATGATGAAATGACACTTGGGGCAGCTTTCCAGTGCCATTTTGGCACCGCGTTTGCCTTCTGTGCTCAGCCGATGCAGATAATGGACCACGGCGAACAGTTCCGGCGCGCTCTTCTGCGGCATACGATCCCTCCTTATCACTTAACAGATGCAAATACTTAACACATGATAACTATTTGATAATGACAATAATATACCCGCCTGCATTGGAATGCAAGCGGGTAAAAATGAACTTTTTGAAAACTCTGAAGATCCTGCGCATCAAGGAGAAAAAATCACTCGTGGAGCTGACGTTCCTCCACCAGACTCTCTCGTTTGCTGCTGATACGTCCCAGCCCGTAGGCCAAAAACGTGGCGCAAAGCAGGTTCAGCCATGCCAGCGATGCACCGCTGAAGGTGTTGGTAACGCCGATGAGAAGGTTTGCCAGACAGAGCAGCCTCACCATCTGTCCAATTTTGTTCAGGTGAGAGATACGAGAATCCACATCCGAAAACATATCAAAGGGACCTAGCTGGGCGCTGCGGCGGAAATATCCCCAACTGAAGCAATGCCCAACGCTCTGTGCTTCTAACTCTCCCATGAAACTTTCAAAATCCGGGGAACTGTCCAGCATGGCAAGCCGGATGATGTACTGGCCGGGTTCCGTCTTTTCAAAGGTGTAGGTGCAGAACCCGGCATTCTGCAGGGCCCAGCCCTCCTGCGCCATTTCGTTGAGCCAGCGTTCTTCTTTTTCAAATTCCCAGACCCAGAAATTCCGATGCAGCGTTTTTGTTTCGCTCATATCTGTTCCTCCTGTAAAATGGCGCGGCCATTGGCAGCAAGCTCCTCCAGCCGGACCAGCTCCTGTTTGAGCACCTTCAGCCCGGCGGAGGTCAATTGGTATTCTTTTTTGCGGCTTCCGCTTTCCATGGGCAGGGGAGAGATCCACCCCTTTTCGCACAGGACATTCAGGGCACCGTACAGGGTTCCGGCAGCCAGCCGTACCCTTCCGCCGGAGAGCTGCTGGGTCTCCTGCATGATGCCGTAGCCATGCCGCGGATGATAGAGGGAAAGCAGGATGTAGTAGGTGGTTTCCGTCAGTGCCGGATGATCCATTATATCACCTCGCTTTGTATCACTATACGATATATCATGGATGTATTATATCGCTTCTCGATATAACTGTCAAGGGGCTGAAAATAAAAAAAGCTCTCCCGGAGAGGAGAGCAAAGACAAACAACCAGAGAAAACCGGTCAACGATCGTGGAACAGTCGGTTATCCACCCAGATGCAGATGCAGGCACCCAGCACAGAGATGACGAAGGAGCTGATGCTGCCGGTGGCATGGATGCCGATGAGGCCGAACAGGAACTCGCCCACAAAGCTGCCCAGAATACCCAGCACAATGTTGCGGCCGGTGGAAGTCTGGGTGCCCATAAAGCGGTTGGCGATGTGACCGGCCAGAGCGCCTACCAGCACGCCTACGAGCAGGGAAGCCAGCAGGCCGATCAGAGAGAACAGACCCATCAGCACGCCCACCAGAGCGCAGATCAGGGCAAGAACGATCAGGATAGACAAAGTGATCATACAGAAGCCTCCTTGGTTTCTTTTGTGAGAACGGCGTTTTCTGCCGCGTACCGGCAGATGTCGTTCAGACAGCATCTTTCGCATTCGGGTTTGCGGGCGTTGCAGACAGCCCGGCCATGCATCACAAAGCGGTGGCACAGGTCACTGCCTTCCTCCGGCGGAATGATCTTCCATAGGGCCATCTCCACCTTCTGCGGCTCCTTGATGCCATCCACCAGCCCGATTTTATTGCACAGCCGGATGCAGTGGGTATCTGTGACGATGGCGGGCTTGCAGAACACATCGCCCATGATCAGGTTGGCGCTCTTGCGGCCCACGCCGGGCAATGCCAGCAGCTCTTCAAAGGTGGTGGGCACTTTGCAGTTGTATTTATCCCGCAGCACCCGCATACAGGCCGAGATATCCCGGGCCTTGCTGCGGCCCAGCCCACAGGGCTTGACGATGGCTTCAATTTCCTCGGGCTCTGCCGCAGCCAACGCTGCTACATTGGGATATTTTGCAAACAAGTCCTGTACCACAATGTTCACCCGGGCATCGGTGCACTGAGCCGCCAGCCGGACACTGACCAGCAGCTGCCAGGCGTGGTCGTAATCCAGCGTGCAGGCTGCATCCGGATATTCTGTTTTCAGCCGGTCGATAACCTGGAGCGCCAGCTCCTTTTTGGCAGAGAAATCTTCTGCCGCAGCAGCTTTCTTCATCTGAACCCCTCGTTTCCCGTAAATTACTATGATAATAGCATGTTTCGACTTTTTTGTAAATGGGGTTTGTGGCATCCATCTGAGAATGATTTTCATTATTGCTCTTGCTGTTCGTGTAAAAATGAGGTATACTATTTCTATATAAGGCCCATGCAGAACAGCAGGGCAGTACAGGAGGGAACGCCCGATGAATGAACCGCTGGCGCAGCGTATGCGCCCAAAAACGCTGGCCGAAGTCTGCGGCCAGCAGCATCTGCTGGCCCCGGGGCGGGTGTTCCGCCGCACCATCGAGAGCGGCCGCATCCCCAACATGATCTTTTACGGCCCGTCCGGCACGGGCAAGACCACTGTGGCCCGCATCATTGCCGAGAACAGCGGCATGACGCTGCACAAGCTCAACGGCACTTCCTGCGGCACGGGGGATATCAAGGCAGTGCTCAAGGATATCGGCACGCTGGCCGGGGCGGGGGGCATCCTGCTGTACCTCGATGAGATCCAGTATCTGAACAAGAAACAGCAGCAAAGCCTGCTGGAGTGCATTGAGGACGGCACGGTGACCCTGATCGCCTCCACCACTGAGAACCCTTATTTTTACATCTATAATGCACTGCTTTCCCGCTGCACCGTGTTTGAATTCAAATCGCTGACAGCTGCGGATGTGGAGCAGGGGCTGCGGAACGCCCTGAAAAAGCTTTCAGAGAGCGAGGGTACGCCCATCCGGATGGAGGACGATGCCTGTGCCTATCTTGCCGAGAGCGCGGGCGGCGATCTGCGCAAGGCACTGGGGTGCCTTGATTTTGCAGTGACGGCGGCGGCTCCCGAACCGGAGGGAAAACACATCACGCTGGATATGATCCAGCAGGTCACCCGCCGCACTGCCATGCGGTACGACCGGGACGGCGATGACCACTATGATATCGTGTCGGCTTACCAGAAATCCATGCGCGGCTCCGATCCGGATGCGGCGCTCCACTATCTGGCCCGGCTGCTGGAAGCCGGGGATCTGCCCTCTGCCTGCCGTCGGCTTATGGTGTGCGCCTGCGAGGATGTGGGCCTTGCCTACCCGCAGATCATCCCCATCGTCAAGGCGGCGGTGGATATCGCCAACGCGGTGGGCCTGCCCGAAGCGCGGCTCCCCCTGGCGGATGCAGTTGTGCTGGTGGCGACCAGCCCCAAATCCAACAGCGCCCATGATGCCATCAACGCCGCCATTGCGGATGTGCAGGCCGGGCGCACCGGGCCCATTCCCCGCCAGCTGCAGAACAAGCACTATGACGGCGAGGATGCGCTGGTAAAGGGCCAGAATTACAAGTATGCCCACGATTACCCCAACCACTGGGTCGAGCAGCAATATCTGCCGGATGTGCTCAAGAATACAAAATACTACACCTTTGGAGAAAACAAGAACGAGCAGGCCTCCCGCGCATATTGGGCGCGGATCAAGGGCGAAGAGAACGTATAAAGGGAAGAGAAGGAGAGAGGAAGATGCGTTATTCCAAACAGCGGGAGCTGGTGCTGCGCACCGTGGAGCAGCTTTGCGACCATCCCACCGCCGAAGAGATCTTTGATAAGGCGGCCCCGGAGTGCCCGGGCCTGAGCCTGGGCACTGTCTACCGCAACCTGAACAGTCTGGTGGAGGCAGGCATGGTGCGCCGGGTGTCCATTCCGGGCAGGGCGGATCGTTTTGATCACACCCTGTGCTGGCATAGCCACCTCTACTGTACAGCCTGCGGTGGCGTAGTGGATGCCGATGTGGACGAGAAACAGGTGATGAGGCTGGTGCGCCGCCAGAAGGATGTTGTGGTGCAGGACTGCGCTGTGGTGCTGTTCGGCCTGTGTGAAGCATGCGCCAAAAAGCAGGCAGAAGGCTGAATTACCCCGAAGGATTCTGAAATTTGGCTGAATAGTTAAAATAAACTCGAAAGAAATCGACACGGTTTCTTCCGGGTTTATTTTTTTGCGCATTTTTAGGAAACAAGGGGGCTGAGAGAGCTTTGGGCGGCAGACATTTGACGATTGAGGATCGTCGGAAGCTGGAAAAATATTACCTCGATAGGATCAGCGTGGAGAGTATCGCGGAAACTCTGATGGTTCACCGCTCCACCATTTATAACGAACTTCGCCGCGGTGACACCGGGCGGGTGGACAAGAACGGGAACTGCGAGTACAGCGCAGAGCTGGCACAGAAAAGAATCTGCGATGCCCGCCGCAGCATCCATCATAAGAAGCAGGAGGACACCGCAAATGCCGATGTTTAAGACCTGCACGGCCTGTAAGGAAACATTCATTGCGGAGTCACCGTTCATCAAACTGTGTCCGATCTGCAATGCAAAGAGCCAGACCACCCCGGCGGAACGTGCGCAGCGCAAAACTCGCATTACCCCGGATCGGCTGATGCTGGATGTTCGACAGGCGGATGCAGCGGGTAAATCCTATGGCCGGTGGCGGTACGAAGAAACCGAACGCCGCCGAAAAGAGGAAGAAGAGGAACGTCGCAAGTTTGAGGAACGCCAGAAACGGCGTGAACAGATGAAAGCAGCAAAGGAGAACGAACATGGCGAAAGTGAAACTTGACTACATGAGCCTGAGCATGAGGGCAGAGGGAAGCGACGACATGGTGCGGGAGCTGTCCGGCAGATTCCTTGACATGGCGGACAAGTATGCCGCACCCGGATTTTACTTCCCGGCTCTTCCTCCCTCCGTTTTCGAGGACGGTTGCCGTGACCCGGAAGAACTGAACACGGGAGATATGAAGCCGCTGACCACGCCGAAAGAAGTTGCACCCGGCGCAGACTGGGACGTGGTGGCAATCTATGACGATGCGGGCATTCCGTCCATCATGCACCGATTCCGCCGCATGAGCAATAAAGAGTTGTTCGGTGGCAGCGACAAGCCGCACCCGGCGTTCATCATCGGCGGCGAGGTATACGACGAAATCTATATTTCCGTGTACCCCAATGTGATGATTAACGGAAAGCCGTACAGCCTGCCGTTTCAGAAACCGGCGGGAAACATCACGCTGGACGACTTCTCCAAAGCCTGTTTCAGCAAGGGCGAGGGCTGGCATCCAATGACGGCAGCAGAGTGGGGCTTCCTTGCAAACCTTAGTCTGAAACTGGGGACTCTGCCGCACGGGAACACCGACTACGGCGCATGGCATGGCGACCATAAGGAGCACGGCCAGAAAGCACCGAACAGCAATCGGACGCTCACCGGAACTGGCCCGGAAACGTGGACGCACGATCACACCAAAACCGGTGTCCACGATCTGTGCGGCAATATCTGGGAAGTGCTGGCCGGTCTGCGGATTAAAAACGGTGTGCTGATGGTGGCCGCGAATAACGATGCAGCACTCCCCGAAACCGACCTGACCCAGTGCGGCGACGACTGGAAGCTGCTGACGGACGATAAGGGCGCACCAGTGTATGTTTCCGCATCCGGCAGCGAGATCGTGTTTACCACTGACAACGATGAAGCGGGCGGCGTGGGCAGCTCTGAGTGGGGCAAGGTCAAGACGGAATGCAAGAGCGAAATGCTCAAAGAGTATGCGCTGTTCGCCGGGGAGGAAGAAGCCTACTGCTATATTGATGCAACTGAGGGCGAATACATTCCGATCCGCGGCGGCTGCTGGGGCTATGGCGGGAGTGCCGGTGTGTTCGGCTTGGGCCTCGACAATCCGCGCTCTAGTTCGTGGGCGGCCGTCGGGGGCCGTTCCGCTTTCTTCAAGAAGAAGCAGAAAGCTGAACGCTGAAAAGCTGATGGGCTGCGCGGTAGCGCAGCCAAAAGCCGGGAGAGAAAATGCTGATCTATTTTGTAGAGTGCTTTATCATGGGGCTTGCGTTGGGCCTATCGTGGGCTTCGTTCGCCACTCCGGTTTACCTGATCTGCTGTTTTGCAGGGTGGGTATTTGATTGGAAAATTCCAACGGCATTGTGGCTCGTTGCGTTTGCTGTTCAGAACTGGGACAACGCAAAGAGCTGGTTCAAATAAAAACGGTCTGAGCGTACCGAAACACGCCTGCCACATGACCGGGCACTTAGGGAGCGCACCGGTCAGCCGGTTTCCGCAAGACCGGCATCTTACCTACCGGAGATGAAAAGAACACGGTAGGGCTACCCGCACGGGTAGGAGCGGAAGCATCACGCTGTACGACACCGCTCCTTTATATGGCGCAGCCAGTGCAGGCAGGGATTTTCTCATGGCCCCGCCGCCCAGTGCTGACTCTGGGATGCGCCGCCACTTCCGAATATTCATCAAGCAAAGAAAGGACAAAGTTATGAACGACATGGAAAAGTGCTTTTACGAACCGGCTGAATTGTCGGTGGTGGACGAGGGAAAAGGACACTCGCTGGTAAGGGAAAAGGGGAGTCCGTACAAGCTGGGTTTCCTTGTGGCACAAGCCGCTGACGGCATTTTCAAAAGCCTTGGTGATGCGGACGCAGTAGACGCGATGGAGAGGGTAATCGTAAGCACCATTCGCGTTATGGCGATGCAGCGTAAGGCGGAGTTCAAGAAAGGCACGGACGCATTCGATATGAGCGGCGGTTTCAATGCCGTTCGGGACGAGGGTGCGCTGAAAGAAATCCTCAAGTCTATTTTTGGAAAGCAGTAAAGAACATGAAGATACATAACAGAAGCCCCACCATAAATGAAGTTCGCAAGAGCGAACAGTGCCGACACACGTTCAGAATCACGGTCGCGAAGCGTGCGCCGTGTGATGGGTACAACCTGAACTGTGAGCATTACGAGAAAACCAACAAGGGTGCTGCTGATACAAAACATCTTTCGAGGTAAACAAGCCGCCCTGCGCCGCGTCAGCGGGGCGGCTTTTATATGTGGTGCGGGGTGGCTGGATGCGCGACCGGCTACCGAAAGCGGGGTCGAACCCCGTCCGCACCTGCTTTACTTGAAATCATGGAAGCCGGACTGCACCGGCAGGCGCGAAGCGTCAAGCCATACCTGCATGACAACGACGGAGGTTGAAAGGTATGCCCGCTGCATGAGCGAAGAAATGCCTTGTCCGATCCACCCAAGCCAAAGGTGGTAGGTCTGGTTTGGTAGATCAGACCGCCCCGCCGCCCTGTCTTTCTTAGAGTTCAGCAGGGCGGCGGGTGTCTATTATGCGGATGCGCAATGGAGAAGAACGGCTTCCCTGTTACTCTGAGCCGAAAGGTCGGTTCGATCCCGACCGTCCGCACAAGAAAGAATGGAGAACGTCAATGGAAATCGAATGTTTGACACCGGAATTTCCGCAAGGAGCAAGGGTATATAGTTCGGATGGTATTGCTCCAACTCTCCTGAACAGCGCGTCGGCCATGCGGTCACAGTCGATTTTGATTCGGGGGGGGGGTAGCATGAAAGTTCACAGTGAAAAATCAATGTGTCTGGCCGGGAATTTTGTCGATAGAAACACCAACCAAAACGGGAGCGGCGTAAAAGAAGATACGTCTTTTACGCTGAATACAGTAGACCGCCACGCAGTCGCTTATAGAGAACTGCAATATGACAGTTACATAGAGGATGATGTGAGCGGAACGCTTAAAAAATCAGGTGGAGCGTTGGGAGGGGGTTCGGAAACGGTGGTTTGCGAAGAAAGAGAACAGCCGGACTGGATCGTCCGCCGATTGATTCCGCTGGAATGTAGTCGATTGCAAGGGTTCCCGGATGGATGGGCGGAAATTGAATCGCTGAAAAATCCGAAAGAGTTCAACTTCTGGCGGGAAGTCTATGCCAGAAGTTGCGAAATCAAAAAGACAAAACCAAAACAGACCATCCTTCGCGCGGACGGCGCAAAGAGCGATGAAGTGTTGATGCGGTGGCACGATGGGCTGCACAGTTTGGCGGCAGAATATGCGATGTGGGGAAATGGCATGGCGTTGCCGAATGCCCTTTTCTTTATCCAGAACGCATTCCGCGAGCTTGGAAAGCCGCCGCATGAGGTGAAGCTGGGAAGCCTGTTTGACGGAAGCGGAACAATGCCGCTGTGCGCCGCCATGTGCGGCGGTCATCCGGTCTGGGCGAGTGAAGTAGAACCTTACCCGATTGCGGTGACAAGAACCCATCTGCCGCACATGAAGCATTTGGGCAGTGTAACGGAAATAAAAGGGTCGAAAATCGAGCCGGTGGATATTATCACGTTCGGTTCACCCTGTCAGGACTTGAGCATTGCAGGGAAACGCGCCGGTTTGAAGGGAGAAAGGTCCGGCCTGTTCAGAGAAGCAATACGGATCATCCGGGAAGTGCTGGCAGCAACTAACGGAAGATACCCACGCTTTGTGATCTGGGAAAACGTGCCGGGCGCACTTTCATCGAACGGAGGTGAAGATTTTGAAGTTGTCCTCAATGAACTGCTCTGTCTTAGAGAATTTACCGGAGGTGGAGCAGCTAAGTTTATTCGGCAGCACGGAAAGTGGAGGAACTTCGCAGATTACGGAGCTGTTGCCTATCGAATCGTCAACGCGCAATTTTGGGGAGTACCCCAGCGCAGGCGAAGAATATATGCTATCTGCGATACTTGTGGAGAATCCGCCGGAGTGGTCGTTTTTGAGCGAAAAGGCACTCAATGGAATTTTGACCCGTGCATCCCGCAGGGGGGGGGGAAGTTGCAGGACTTACTGCTGACTGCTATTCATGGCATGATCGAATGGTGGCATCAAAACCCAGCGGGGGGGGGGGCAGCAGCATATACCATGAAAATCCGTGGAGGATGTGAGGGCGGTGGAAAGGGCGCACTTGTGCAAGAAGAACTTTCCGCAACGCTGGCAACCCATCAAGACCAAACGCTTTTTGAAAGCCACGGGTGCTTCCCAATAAACACAATGCTTGCGACGCGGTACAAAGCCCTTGGTCGAGGAACGGGACTTGGTATCGGCAACGATGGCGACCCGCAGTATACGATAACAAAAGGACACGAACACGCAGTAGCGTATAGCGTTGGCGATGTACCGGACACGGCCTTTGCAAATGCCGGGGATACGGTAGCAAGAACGCTGACCGCTCGTGCAGACGGAAGTCCGATGATTGACCGAGGCCCGAACATTGTAACACAGAAAGGAAAGTAGATGCAGAGGTACAAGGTGGTTGTCGTCTGTTGCACCGCTGACGAAACGGATGTACACACGATCCGCGTCAACGGCTGGGGTGAGAGCGAAGCAGAGTACAACGCCCGCCGAAAAATTCAAAAGTTCCACCGCCACGAGTATGAAAAGATTACTGTGACAAGGATAGAAAAAATCAAATAGGAGGTCGAGAACGTGCTGTACGTTGATGCAATCAGGGTTCTGGAAAAGGTGGCACGGGCGAGGTTTGATCTTGCGTCGATGCCGAAGAAAGAGGAAATCGAAGAAGCAATTCCGATCGTGGCAGGCATGGCAACAGTTCAGGCTTGCCCGAAGTATGCGCTTCACGCCGCGCTGTGGTGGCTGGTGGTCAAATCCAAAGAGGTGGAACAGTGACGAGAAGAGAAAAAGCAATTCTGGCTCTGGTCTGCGCCGCTGAAATCATCAACTGCGCAAAGGCTGGTGCGCTAAAAAGCCGGATCGCTGACCTTGAAACGCAGCGGGACATTTATGCAAGCCGGGCGCAGCACTGGATCGACCGGGCAGTAGAGGACGAAGAGGTTATAGATTCTATGCAGCTTCGCCTTGATGCTCTGGCCGATGGGAAAGTTGAGCTGGAAGATGCAGGAGTGTTTTTCTGCACGGCTTACTGCACAGAGCAATACCCGCATATCTGCGGAGAGGGTCACGGAATCACAGCCAGCGGCCAGCCGATACAGGCGGGGGGTGCCGCGATATCTTCCAGAGAGAGGCCCCGAAAACCACACCGCCCCCCCAGCCGATACAGGCGGGCGTAACCGTGGCGGCGGATCAGACGATCTTTCCGTATGGCACGGTTTTGTACATTGAGGGGGTAGGAATCCGCATTGTGCAGGACAAGGGTGCGGGAGTGCAGGGAACGCACATTGATGTTGCAGTTGATACCCATGAGAACGCACTGGCGTGGAGCGGGTACGGTGAGCATCAGGTGTGGATTTTGAAAGGAGAATGAATCACGCCGAACTGGGTAGAGGGAAAACTGAAAATCCGCGGAAAGCCGGAAGACATTAAGCGGTGGGTGGAGGAATGTCTGCATTGCTACACTACGAACTGGCTGGGCGACGGCGCACACACGGAGCTTGTAAAGGGTGCTGTCAGATTTGAGCGCGACTCCGACAGCGAAGAAATGTACCTGTATGTAGACAAGAGTGCTCATATCGAGGGGACGAGAAGAAACTTCGTAGAAAAAGGCGAGTATGTGGACTTATGCGAAGAGGGCAAGAAGTCGATCCTCGTTGTGAACATGAAAGCTGCATGGAATATCGAAGAGCAGCCCTATATTGAAATGTCCAAAAAGTACAACTTGGATTTTAGAGTGTATGGCTACGAAATGGGCATGGAGTTCAACAAGGAAATCGAGATCGTAGAGGGCGAAATTGCAACATATCGACTGATTCAATTTAGGGACTACAAATGGGAATGCCCCGACCCGAAACTTGGAGGGTGAGCGGAATGACAAAAGAAGAAACTATTGCAGCAACAATGGAAAGGGCATATCGTGCGGGCGTGATCGGGCGAGCCGAAATGTTCAAGATCAAGATTATGCTCATTGCGCACAACGCCTACAAGTTTCAGGGCTGTGCGCAGATTTACCGCAATTACTTGCCGCAGCACATCGCAATCCATGTTCGGAAGCAGTACCTTGCTGAACTGAACAGAAAAAGAAAGGGTGGACGAAATGCGCAGGGCGATAGCCATTGATTTTGATGGGTGCATTTGTCAGAGCAAATACCCGGAGATCGGGGAACCAAACTGGCACGTTATCGAGGAAGCCAAGAAAGAACAAGCGGCGGGTGCTGGTCTGATCCTGTGGACTTGCAGGGCGGGCAAGGAACTGGACGCGGCTATTGCAGCCTGCAAAGAGTGGGGTCTGAACTTTGATGCCGTGAACCAGAGCTTGCCGGAGTGGATCGAAGCGTGGGGCAGCGATTCCCGAAAAGTTGGCGCAGATGAATACTGGGACGACAAAGCGGTGATCGCGGACACGACCTGCATCCTGCGGAGTGCCACCTGCTACCAGAGGAAAAACAAATGAATTTGCCAGATAAAAAATACGCCGTGATCTATGCTGATCCTCCGTGGTCATATCGCCAGTGTGGAACCGGCCCAAAGAGCCGGGGCAATGCCGCGCAGCATTATAACACCATGACGACGGATGATATATGCGCCCTGCCGGTTAAAAACCTTGCGGGGGGGGGTCGGTGTGCTTCATGTGGGCGACATTCCCACAGATAGCCGACGCCCTGCGCGTCATGGAAGCATGGGGTTTCAAGTATAAGACCTGTGCCTTTGTGTGGATCAAGAAGAACCGGAAGAGCAACACAAACTTTTGGGGCATGGGAGCGTATACACCAGCGAACGCCGAGATTTGCCTGCTGGGAGTAACACCCGGATTCAAACCGGCGGCGCAGATCAAGAACCATGCAGTACATCAAGTTATAGAGTCCCCAGTAGAGGAACACAGCAAGAAGCCAGAAGAAACAAGACGGCGGATTGTAGAACTGCTGGGCGACGTGCCGAGGATAGAACTTTTTGCCCGCCAGCGGTCGCCCGGATGGGACGTATGGGGCAATGAAATAGGTGAACAAGATGAAAAGTGAAAAAGCAATTACGCCGATGCGCTGCGTCAACGCAAACCCCGGAAAGTATGTCAGCATCATTACGAACTTTGGCTGTCATTACACCTGCCCGGAGTGCATCGTAAGAAACAATGGGCTGAAAATGAGCGAAACAGACAATTTCAGCACACAGGAACCGCTCAACAAGGTGCTCTGCAAGGAAAGGCCGGAGTGGGTTTCGGTGTCTGGTGGTGGCGATCCGCTGTTCCATTGGAAAGATCATTGGTCATTCTACGAGGGTCTTTTCCACACGGCAGAGCGGCGAAACGTCAAGTTGGAAATGCACACGAGCTATCTCCCGGATAGCCCGGAAGTGCAAGACTTCCCGCTTAATTGGTTTGAACGGGTGGTGTACCACGTCCATAAATTCGACGATCTGCTCCACGTTAAAAGAAAGTTCGGCGAGATAGTCCGCGTGGTATTTGTCGTTGACGACAATATGACCGAACAGGATGTGCTTTTCATCGCCGGTTATGTGGCGGGCAGCAAAGAGATTGACGAACTTTCTTTCCGCCAGCGGGTAGATGAAAACTACAAGGAAACCTACCACCTCCACGATTTGCTGACGGAGTATCACAAGAAGCTCTGGTGGTACATTACCCAGTGCGATTATAACCTCTACTTCCATAATGGAAAGGTGTACACGAAGTATACCGATATTTTCACGGAGGGCAGCAATGGACTGGGATGATATTCAGAGAGAGTTCGACCGAGTAAATGAAATGTCGTGTAAGCCGGTCGGCTTGCAGAAGTACAAGGTTGGGCATATCTTCGACGAGAATATGTCGGTCAAATGGAACCGAGAGAAGTTGGAAGAAGAAAACAAGAAATACAACGATGAAGTAGCCCGACTGAACACAGAAAAGAACAAGGGCTTTTGCAGAGCAAACGATCTGGTATACCAAAAAATACGGGAAGAAGTAGGGCATGGGCTGTCCGAACACGCCGCGGCAGTGATATTCAACTATGCCTATGAAAGCAAACACGCATACGGCTTTTACGCTGTACGGCAAGAGCTGGAAAGCCTAATCGAACTTGTGTCGGAAATACTGAAAGAGAAGAAACAGATTCGGAGGAACAAGTGATCAAGTGGAAACCGAACCTCCCACGGTCAGATCCCACCGCAGCTTTCGCCCGTACATAAGCACATGAGCGAAAGCGAGGAAATATGATCTTTTTCATCATCGGAGTGCTGGCCGCGTTGGTTGCGCTGGCCGTTCTGCTCCTGTCCGAAGAGGGCAAGGCCGCAGCATTTATTCCCGGCGTGGTCGCCGTTATCATGATCGGTGTGTCCTGCGTGTCCTACGTCCCCACAGGCTACACCGGCATTGTGACCACGTTCGGCAAAGTCGAAGATGGCACAAAGGACGCTGGTGTGGTGTTCAAGTCACCGTGGCAGTCTATCGTCAAGATGGATAATCGTGTTCAGGAAATGAACATGGATTTATCGGCGTTCAGTTCTGACATTCAGGAAGTCGCCACGAGCGTTGCCGTTGGCTACCGGATCAACCAGCAGAATGCCATGACGATTTACAAGTCGGTCGGCAAGAAGTACGAGGACACTCTGATTACTCCCCGTGTGCAGGAAACGGTCAAGGCTGTGGTCGCCCACTACGATGCAAGCAGTCTTATCTCGAACCGGGATGCCGTTGCATCACAGATGGACACGAAGCTGCGGGAAGTGCTGGCAGAGTACAACATTGACTTGCAGTATATCAGCGTCACCAACTTCGACTTCACCGATACCTTTACGGATGCCGTTGAAGCCAAAGTAAAGGCCCAGCAGGAAAAGGAAAAGGCGGAAACCGATGCAGAGAAACGTCGTGTTGAAGCACAGGCCACGGCGGACGCTGATTTGATCGCGGCCAATGCCGAAGCGGAGAAATCCAAGGTTGCGGCGGACGCGGAGCTGTACGTTGCCGAAAAGAAAGCGGAAGCAAACCGCGCCCTCAATGACAGCCTGAATAGCAATTTGCTGGAATACTACCGGATCACAAACGTCGATTCCCTCTGGAATGGCGAACTGCCTACATACGTTGGCGGTGATGGCAGTATTCCCATCATCAACGGGATCAACTGATTTTCTCCTACCGGAGCCGCCCGGCGCGGCGGCTCCATTCTGTGAGCATGGGGACAGGCCCCTACCGGTTCAAGCCCGGAAATGCCCGAAACTAACAGGAGGAAAGGACAATGCCGAAATACTTAGTCATGCTGCGGTGCAGCAGAGCAAGAAGCAACGCAAACCGCCATAGGCAGGAAACACCGGCCTATCTGCCGTACCGTATAGAAGCACCGAAAGCACTTGACGCAGCGGACAAGGCAAAAGAAGAAGCGGCCCTGTACTACCCGCAGTACCAGAAAATCCAAGTGGACAGTGTAACGGAGGTGCGGGACTTGTGAACAGGTACTACATCAGCGTTGCCGGTTGGAATGGTGCTGGCGTGACTGCGCCGTGCATCATCATCGGTCGAGAATTTGAAGCAGAAACGGAACGCACAGCCGGTGAAGCAGCGGAGAAATCCGCAGATGAACAGTTCCCCGAATATGCGCCGTTTGCAGTTATCAGAAAGGTGGTTTGAATATGAAACTTTCGGGAGTTACAAAGATGGTGAAACGACAGCTTGAGCAGACCGGTGGCGGAAGCGGTAAAGACCGCCTGTGAGTGGTATCTGAGGTT
>OGQJ01001508.1_pt1 | contig 20613 bp, 17 predicted proteins | sample 1553161 | NCBI WGS metagenome assembly OGQJ01 (sample SAMEA2579923, study PRJEB22360) | human gut metagenome | biome: human gut; feature: human-associated habitat; material: faeces | place: Denmark | collected 2008/2010 | reverse complement strand
GTGTTGGTAATACATTTCATTATACTGTTTTAATAATCGGTTTTTCGACAGTCTGAAAGACACTTCATTTTTCTTGACCTTGCGGGGAAATTGTGATATATTATCACTGTAAATGCAGATAATAAGGCGAAGGAGTGTTGCTAAAAATGGGCGGAAATCAGGCGGAATATGATATAGCGATAATCGGAACGGGGCCTGCGGGAATATCGGCGGCTATCAACGCAAGAATACGCAACAAGAGCTTTATACTTTTCGGAAATGCCGACCTCAGCGCAAAGGTCGAACGCTCGCATATAATATCGAATTATCCTGCTCTGCCCGAAATAAGCGGCAGTGAGCTGAACAGGAGATTCGCCGCTCACTTAAAGCAGATGGATATAGAGATAACCTGCGAGCGTATTACCGGAGTGTATAATATCGGCAAGTATTTTATGCTCCTTGCTGGGCAGAAGGAATATAAGGCGGACGCTGTCATTCTGGCAACGGGCGCACAGACCGTAAACGAAATAAAGGGCGAGCGTGAGCTTCTCGGCAAGGGCGTAAGCTATTGCGCCACCTGTGACGGAAATTTCTATAAAGGGAAAACGATAGCCGTTATCAGCGATAACAAGGAGAGCGAGGAAGAAGTGGATTTTCTGGCGGAGCTTGCAGAGAAGGTTTATTTCTGTCCGTCATATAAGACGGATTACTCGAGAGAAAATGTTATCAGATTACCCGGCTTTGTCAAAAGCGTAAACGGAGAGCGTCACGCAGACGGGATAACGCTTTCTGACGGCAGTATAATTGCCGTTGACGGAGTGTTCTTTCTGAAGCAGACGGTTTCGGCGGATGTACTGCTTGACGGGCTTGAGATGAATAACGGCAGTGTTGCGGTAAATCGTGATATGTCAACAAGTGTAAAAGGGTGCTTTGCCTGCGGAGATTGCACAGGCAGACCGTATCAGATAGCCAAGGCTATCGGAGAGGGGAATGTTGCACTTCACAGTGCGGTGGCATATCTGGCGGAAAACAAGGGTAAAAAAGAATAATAAAAACAGCAGCAACGGTACGGTGATTAGTAGCGTTGCTGCTGTTTGTAGAAAAAGTCTTTTGTTTAATGTGCTTCTGTTATATCGTTCAGCCTTGACTATGATAGCAGGCTACCGATAGTTCTGTTTGTCGGACAGCACTTCTCGGGTTCGCTATTCGAATAGATACACTTGTCAATATGAAAGAGGGAGACAACCAAAGGGATCAGGACAAGGGACTTGACAGCCCCTCTCCCTGTCCCTTAGGTTTTCTCCCTCTTGCTCCCTCTTTCCTTACCCATACCCACACCCCGTCGGGGTGTTAGTGGAACTCGAATAACCACCTGTACATTGTATATCCTGTCAATTCAGGGACGCTTAACGCTACACGTCCGCAGGTTAGTACATATATCTCAGGTTAGTGGCGTTTTTTTGAAGAGTCAATGTTAGAGCAGTTGCACTGATATACTCACGAAAATATTAATGTCTTGTCGGTACGAAAAATGATTTCAGCAGTGTTGGCGATATATTTCACAGTACAATTTAATGATAAATCGGATTATATAAACTGAAAGCAGCAACGGTACGGTGATTAGTAGCGTTGCTGCTGTTTGTTATTACTGCTGTGCTTCAAGGTTTGCTTTCAGCTTGTCGGAATATTCACGGATGACCTTGCGGTCCGACTTGTTTACAATCTTATAAGTCGTCCTTGAATAGAAATTGCTGTTGGTATCCCATATAACAGGGACGATGCCAAGCTCGGTCAGCTTTCCGAGTACAATCGACAGGCACTCGGAGGAATCTGTGTGAGTTGCGTCCTTTGCCATATTGCTTGCAGGATAGGTCGATGTCGTTTCTCCCATAAATACGGGGATGTCGTTATCAAGAAAAGCCTTTTTAAGTTCGGCACACTGGCTGTCGATATATTTAAGCCATTCCTCGCCGCCTATTTTATTCGACCAGTACATAGAGTTGTCGACATAGTGGACAGACACCATAAGTCTGTCGTTTACCAGATCCTCAGGCATTTGAAATCTCGAAGAAGTCGTTTTATCTATGTTTGTCCAGTAGCCCGAAACGATAAGCACACGCTGTGTGTTATATCCGCCTGTGCCTCTTACCGCATCGACAAATGCCTGATTTAGCGTGTTGGTCATCTTGTAAGCGTTGGTTTCGGACTGTGCCTTGAGATTACCGTTTGAATCAAACTGATCGCCGCCGAGGTATTCGTTATAGCCCTCGAAAACGAGTGTGTAGGGATAATCCTCAAAATACTCGGCTATCTGCGTCCACAGATGAGTGAATATCTCCTTGCACTTGTCAAGGTCATTTCTTCTTATGATAAATTCATCGAAGTGGTGGATATTTATAACGGAATATACGCCTGCCTTTTCGCAGTAATCAACAATCTCCTTAACTCTTTTAAGGTATTCCTTGTTTATCGTATATGTATTGTCATTTTCCATCATATTGCCCCAGAACACAGGAATACGAACTGTGTTGAAGCCTTCCGCCTTCATACCGTCTATTATTTCCTGCGTGGTAACATCCGCTCCCCAGCAGGTTTCATAGTCCTGCGGTTCGTTTCCGCCGACAACGGGAATCCATTCATACGTTATCTTTTCGCAATCGGTCGCTTCGTATGCTTCCATCGTGTTGCCGAGACTTATGCCAAGCCCCATTTTTTCAGCCATTTCGGTTGCTGTGATTATCTCATAGCGTGAAGCGTCCGGTTCGGGTGCAGATGAAGTATCACTGCTTTCGTTATCCGAAATACCGCTCTTAGCGTCCGACACAGGCTGACTTTCCGTCCCCGATGTGACATTTCCGGCACAGCCTGTCAGCATAAGTGCCATTACCGTAAGTATTGCCGTTAATCTCTTTTTCATAAGAATACCTCTTTAGCAAAAAGAGCCGTTACATAAATCTATGCAACGGCTCCCGAGTGTTTATGGTTTATTTTGCGTAATCTATAGCTCTGCTTTCTCTTATCAGATGTACCTTTATCTGACCGGGATACTCCATCTCGTTCTCGATACGCTGAGAAATTTCTCTTGCAAGAACTATCATCTTATCATCGTCAACCTGTTCGGGCTTTATCATGATTCTTACTTCACGGCCTGCCTGAATAGCGAATGACTTTTCAACACCGTTGTAAGAGCTGCATATCTCTTCGAGCTTCTGCAGACGCTTGATGTAGTTTTCGTAGTTTTCGCTTCTTGCGGCGGGACGTGCGGCACTTATTGCGTCGGCTGCCTGTACGAGAGCGGCAATAACAGAGTGTATCTCAACATCGCCGTGGTGAGCCTCGATAGCGTGGATGACTTCGGGGCTTTCCTTATACTTACGGCAGACATCGACACCTATCTGAACGTGTGAGCCTTCAATCTCGTGGTTAAGAGCCTTGCCTATATCGTGCAGAAGACCTGCTCTTCTTGCAAGAGTTGCGTCAACGCCAAGCTCGCTTGCCATTATGCCTGCAAGGTGAGCGACCTCTATTGAGTGGTTAAGTACGTTCTGACGGTAAGAGGTACGGTAGTAAAGGCGTCCGATGAGCCTTACAAGCTCGTGGTGCAGGCCGTTGACGTTGGTTTCCATAACGGCACGCTCGCCCTCCTGCTTGATTTTAAGCTCGACCTCACGTCTTGCCTTTTCTACTGTTTCTTCAATTCTCGTGGGATGGATACGTCCGTCCTGAATGAGTTTTTCGAGCGCTATTCTTGCTATCTCACGTCTTACATGGTCATGGCAGGAAAGCGTTATAGCCTCGGGGGTATCGTCAATGATAAGATCAACACCTGTAAGCTGTTCAAGCGCACGGATGTTTCTACCCTCACGGCCGATTATTCTGCCCTTCATTTCGTCATTGGGCAGAGGAACTACGGATACTGCCACCTCTGATACGGTATCGGCGGCAAGTCTTGAAATAGCAAGGGAGATATACTGTCTTGCCTTTTCGTCACATTCGTCCTTAAGACGCTGTTCGTAAGCTGTAATCTTGACTGCCTTTTCATGCGAAAGCTCGCTGTCAAGCATGCTCAGCAGGTGTTCCTTCGCCTGATCTAAAGTAAAGCCGGATATTTTTTCGAGAATATCCATCTGGCTTTTCTTGATGGATTCGGCTTCAGCCAGCTTTTCTTCAGCCTTCTTGTTCTTGTTCTGGAGCTGTTCTTCAAGACGCTCGATCTTATCGTTCTTCTTGTCGAGGTTCTCCTCTTTCTGTTGAAGTCTTCTTTCAGAGCGTGTTACCTCTGCTCTGCGTTCCTTGAGTTCTCTTTCGGTTTCGCTTTTGAGTTTCTGAATTTCTTTTTCGTTGTTTTCTTTGAGTTTAAAGATCTCGTCTTTAGCCTCAACCAGTGCGGTCTTCTTTGTTGCCTGAGCTTTTTCGTTAGCCTCGGATACTATCCTGCTTGCTTCCTTCTCGGCAGATTCTATCTGCGCTTCTGCCGTCTTTTTTCTATGCTCGATACCCATTTTGTACATAACAAAACCGAATATCGCCGCTCCGACTACGAATGCCGCCGCACAGAGTGTAACTGCAAGCCACACTTCCATGGGTTAGCGTTCCTCCTTTTCTGAATTGCCGTGTCACGCCGCCGCAAAACTGCATAAGCGCCTGCACGGCTGATTTTACATTTCAACATTTAATTGTATATATGTAAAATAAGCGGATCGTCCTGTCTTTTGTTGGTGAAAATTTACAAGACAGCTGACTTTCCTGAGTTATAATAGATATTTACTCGATATTAATTTTACGGCATTTTCAACAAATTGTCAAGGGCTTTTTATAAAAAAACACTAAATTATTTTGGAAAATAGTGAAAATCTATTGACAACATTTTACCGCTATGATATAATAATCAAACTGTGAAATCGCTATTACCGTTATGCAGTGCGGTTTTACAACACCTTTTAATAAGCCGATGTGATGGAATTGGCAGACGTGACGGACTCAAAATCCGTTGGTAGCAATACCGTGCGGGTTCGACCCCCGCCATCGGCACCAAAAAGTGTAACCCCACTCAATGAGTGGGGTTACATTTTTTATGTGTTGGTGGGTGGGAGAACCCGCAACTTGCGGGTCGTGCATGGATGCACGATGGCGGTCGCACAGAGTCGGCGCAAGGACGCGCCGACCCAAACGACCGCAAAGGCACGGATGCCTTATAAAATGAACGCCCAAAGTTTTAAGCAAGGATGCATAAAGACAGCCACACAAAGCCGTTATGCAAGGATGCATAAAGACAGCCACACAAAGCCGTTGCACGATGCAACGGCACAAATGGCTGTCGATGCACAGATGCAACGGCACAAATGGCTGTCGATGCACAGATGCAGCGGCACAAATGGCTGTCGATGCACAGATGCAACGACCCAAACGACCGCAAACGCAAGGATGCGTGATAGTGCTTGCCCAAAGTTTCGCACGATGCGAAACCAACAGAGCAAGCACGATTCGACAACCCCGCCCCGCTACACTTTCGCCCACTCAACAAGCGGGGTATTATTTTTGGCGCGGCGGGTGCGAGAACCCGCAACTTGCGGGTAAGGCACAGATGCTTACAAGCAACAACTTATACAATTTTTAATGCAAAGTGTTGACAAATTACAACAATATATTGCAAAATCCGTTTAAATTTGTTATACTATACCAAAAGGACCAAAAGACTAAAAGACCGAAAGAGCCGAAGGACCGATAACATCATAAGCAATCGGGCTGTCGGTTTTAAGGGGAGGGCATATATGAGCGTGAAATACATACTGTATAATCCTTTATCGTGCAACGGGAAGGGAACGGAGCTTGCACAAAAGCTGACGGAAATATACAAAGACGATGAACTGAAATATTGCAATATGACGCAGATAAGCGGATACGGCACATTTTTTGACAGTATTTCGCCCGAAAGCGATATTGTGCTGTGCGGCGGTGACGGTACGCTTAACCGTTTTATAAATGACAGCGACGGGTATCCTTATGAAAATCCGCTGTATTATTACGGTACGGGAAGCGGAAATGATTTTTTGCGTGATCTCGGTATGGAGCAGGGCTGCGAGCCTGTAAGGATAAATGAATATGTCAGAAATCTGCCGATCGTAACGGTAAACGGCAAAAGCTCACGGTTTATCAATGCTATAGGCTACGGTATTGACGGATATTGCTGTGAAACGGGCGATGAGCTGAGAGAAAAATCCGACAAGCCGATAAATTATACATCTATTGCGGTTAAAGGTCTGCTGTTTCATTTCAGACCGGCGAATGCGGTTATAAACGTTGACGGCAGGGAGTACAGCTATAAGAAGGTATGGCTTGCGCCGACAATGAACGGCAGGTTTTACGGCGGCGGTATGATGACCGCTCCGCAACAGGACAGAAACAATCCCGAGGGGAAGCTGTCGGTTGTTGTGATGCACGGCAGTGGGAAGCTGAAAACGCTTATGGTATTCCCTTCAATCTTCAAGGGGGAGCATATCAGCCATACCGAGATGGTAGAGGTGCTGACCGGAAAGGAAATCACAGTGCGGTTTGATTCGCCTGCCGCATTGCAGATAGACGGCGAAACGGTAAAGAATGTCAGCGAATATTCGGTGAAGGCGTATGACAGGGAGAACGGCGACCGGCGGTATACAGACGGAGAAAAGGAAAAAGAAAGCGAAACTGTTTGAATAAGTGCATAGGCAGGCGATGTCGGGGTGGGGCGTGTTTGAGAGTAGAGTTGCTGCTGTGCCTTACAATTTAAGATTTTTGCCCATCTATCGGTCACTTTGAAAAAAGGTAAAAGTCTGTCACTTCTGAATGATTTTTTGAAACAACCCAAAGATGGCATAAGATTCAAAAAAGTTTCTGGAAATAATTTGAATGCTCTTAAATAAATGCCATTTATCGTCTGTAGACTTATAATCTTCCACAGTGTATTATGTTAATAGTAGCTGAAAGGAAGTGGTCGTATGGATATTAAAAAAACTTTTGGTATGAATCTCAAAAAATATCGTAGAGAATTAGGATGCTCGCAAGAACGATTTGCCGAATTATGCGGCTTACATCGAACCTATATTAGTGATATTGAGTGTTTTCAACGAAACGTTTCGCTTGAAAATATACAAAGGATAGCCGATGCTCTCGGTGTTGAAGCCTATGTTCTGCTGATAGAAGTTGGTGAAAAAGATGCCTAATAATGCCGAGCTTGGAATTACAATTCAAAAATTAATCTGTGATAAGTATAATCTGCAACCTCATCAGAATGCAGTAAAGCAGTTTGATGCCAACTATAACCGAGAATATAAAGACGATGCAGACATTGTAATTGATCGGTTATTTGAAGAAATTAACCTTAAGCCTATCGATTGCCTAACCTATGCTCCTTCGATGAAAACCGGAGAAACCCTTTCTCCTCATAATTTTAGCCTATCAAATGGGCAGACTCTATCAATCCGCACAAACCTTAAAGGAGACAAGGTTGCCCCGCGTGTTGTTGGTCAGGCAGGTATAGACACTTTCAACGAGCATTTCTCTGATATTGCTGGTTTTGAAATAACCAATAAAGAAGAAATCAAAGAGGTTGTCTTTAATAGCATACACCTTATGCTACCAGTATTTATAGACTATCTCTTTGCCTCGGATTATACTGTATGGATCTTTTCTGTCGAAAAAGGATTCGATTATGTAATTTTTGACAAAACATATATTGTTAACATCGATTTGGACAGAGCGTGCTTTTCATTCACCCGGGATTTGTCTACATGGAAAGAAAGTACAACGCTGAAGTATAAAGGAAAATCTCTTGCTGAAATACAAATACACAGGAATAGGACATTCAAGTTTAGGTTCATTATGAGCGCCCTGTCTGATTTGCTTGTTGAGCAGAGATTCACCACTGAAACCTTCGGCATCACCGCAGAAAAGGTGATTTGCGACCTTTTTTCCATCCCCACCCCAAAAGAGTACTCGGGCAGATATTCTATTCCTTTATCGAACGAAATCAAACCTGTAATCAAGGAGGCGTTCAAGCATTTGCCGAAAGTCATAAAAAGCACGGGGGTTGAAAGCGGTACTCGAGGTAAAAACAGCAAAAGTTCTTACGACTTCCTTCTGGAAGGGGCAAGAACTCTTTCACTGAAAACAAATACCGGGAAGATGATATGTCCTCCCGAAGTAGGACAGCCAGGAGCTGAAACTTGTTACCAGTATTTCAAGGATTTCATTGAGGGCAATGAGGTCACTGCAGATTTGTTTAAGAAAATGGTATTTAACCACATAGCAGAAATAATGCCCGTATACACCGCACATCTTTTTGATTCTGATTATTTGCTGTGGATCTTTAAACGCCGAGATCAGTACTATTTCAAAATATTTGATTCTGATTTTGCCAAGAACGTTAGATGGAATCCGCATTTATTCAGCTTTACTAAGCAAGATATGGAAACATGGAACGAAAGTAATACCGTTAAATATAATGGCGTTTCAATTGGTGAGTTCCAGGTGCACAAAAACAGATCTTGCTACAAATTCAGGTTCAATATGGAAAACTTTGAGGCTTTGATTAGGCAAAACGCCTTTGGAAAGTGAGGAAAACGAAGTGAATAAAGCGAGACTATTCGTGGTTGATGAAGAAACACTACAGGAAACGGTGAATAGCAACATTGTTTCAATTTTTACTCCTGATCTAAACGGCGGACAGTGGCTCAAGACCATTGCTGACATTATGGCCGATATGCTACAGGTCGAAATTGGTGACTACATCTTTTTATGGGAAAGAAAAAGTGCCTCGCAAAAGAATCGCATTCATGGGGTTTATCGGGCAATATCAAAACCGTATTACGAAATGTCTATTGCCACAGATCAATACCCCTTCAAAATTCATATTGAGCCAGCATATGATTTTAAGAATCCTCTGGATGAATATGATTTGTTGAATTGCCCGTATATTAAGACACCACTATGGACCATAATTGGGAAAAAGGTTGCTGGTAAATCACGCGGTACGACTCCATTGTCTCAGGATGAGGCTTCGAAATTGATTACTCTGCTAATTGGTAAAAATCCGAATTATGTGTACCATCCGTACAATCCGGCGAATGTTAACGATGTCATAAATCCTTTGAGAATCGATTATGGTATCACTGGTGATAACATACAGAACCCTACGCTAAACACTATAAATCCCAATCATTTGTGCTTTTTTAATGATGATTATAGCATTAAATATGAAAAAATACTTGAAACAATATTTAACCAGGAAATGTCATCACGCAATCGTGGTTTTTTCTCTCAAATCGGTATAGATGTCGATAAGGTAATATGGTTTTGCAATTACCTTCCGTATAGTATCGAACAATCCGAGATGGATTATCTTATAATTGAATCAGAGGATGGAAATAATTTAAGCAAGATATTTCTAATTGAGTTTATGAAAAATCGAATAGATAAACCTCATATTTACAGATGTCTTTTGTATAGCAAATGGGTCAACGAAACGTTAGCGCTTGGAGAGCCAATTGCTCAGCCAATCATCATCTGTCCAGATAGTTATGATTTCATTGTAGAAGAACGCACACCTGCGCGACAAGAAAAAACAAGAAAGATGCAAAAGTATATTTCTGATACCATTGCATCATTCTCAACAAAAGAATTGCAAGTTTACACATACAATTTTTCAGGTGGTCATCCTTCATTTAGCAAAAAAAGATAAATAAACTCAAAAAGGAGTCACTCCCTATTATTTTTTATCTGATCAATACCTTTCATAACAGCTATTCCAATAGCCTTCCCGAGTAAGGCAGGAACAGCATTTCCGATTTGGACAAGTTGCCATTTTTTTGAACCCATAAAAATGAAGTCATCCGGGAAAGACTGTAAAGCGGCAAGTTCTCTGGGAGTGAGAACTCGCGGGAGTTTTGGATGTATATTTACTCCGCCGTGGTTTTCTTTTACGGTGCAAGACGGTTTATTCCAAGGTGATTTTTTCCAAGCGTCAGAATAATTTCCGTACAGACTTTGTCCTTCCGGAAGTGCCATTATTGCCTCAATCATTTTCGGCGAATGTTTAGTAAAGATATGGTTGATTTGCTTGTTCTCAGGAATAGACATAAATCTTTTAATGCCTTCTCCAAGAGTAACATAGTTATCTGGAGAAAAGATGGGCTGCGGATGATAATTGGGTAGACCGTGACGATTGCCTATAAAAATGACTCTCCGACGTATCTGCGGGACGCCGTAATCAGCACTGTTCAGAACCGTAACGTTTATATCATAGCCAGCTTCCTTATAGTCGTTAATTATTTTGGCTTCGACCTTTCCATTCAGCATTGATCTCAGTCCCTCGACATTTTCCATCACAACATAATCGGGATGAATGTATTTAACAATCTCAAGCATTTCAAGGTATAAACTATTTCGAGGGTCGGTAACGACACGATTACCAGCTAGACTGAATCCTTGGCAAGGGAATCCCCCGACAATCAAATGGATGTGCTTGTTAGAAACAGAATTATATAGTTCTTGCTTTACTGCCGGTTCCTTGATATCTCTGGCCTGAACGTTTTTGTCGAAACCTTTCTGCTCAGAAAAATTATATTTGTATGTCTCAACCGCTTCAGGCATTATCTCAACAGATGCAACAGGCGTGAATCCCGCCATTGTCAAGCCACAGCTCAAACCGCCCGCTCCGGAGAAAAGGTCAATAAAATTGTAACCGTTGCGATATTTAAGATTTGACCAGCCATCATAAGTCCACTTATCAGAAATATCTATCCAATTAACTTTATCAGTATTTTGTGCTTCAACGATTGTCTCACTAAAAATGTTCTCCAATTCAGAAACACTATCAGATATTAACCATCTTTCATAGTCTTCCTTGCTTATACGATAACAATTGCTGATTTTTTCGGCTTTAAGTTTTCCTGCCGCTATATGTCTGCGTATAGTTTTTTGACTTTGTCCTGACATCATTGCAACATCTGCAATAGAGTATATTTCCATTTTAATCCTCCCAATATCACTGGCTGTATGTCTATTATACATGTAATTTGTCCAGTTGTCAAGTGAAAGGTGAAAATATATAGAGAACTCTTATCTCGTCTGGTGTAAGAGAAGGAATATTTGTTTGTTGAGATTGTCGTATGCGTAATATTTGGAAGTTTTTGGTTTGATGGCGATACATATAATGATATAAAATTAGATATAATTGAGAAATAATACGTCTTTGACGGATGCCTATTTTGCTTGTATGCCGGGCTAAAACGGTAAACAAAAAACCGCTTGATTTTGACGATCAAGCGGTTTTTAATTGGTCTGAGTGACAGGATTTGAACCTGCGGCCTCTACCACCCCAAGGTAGCGCGCTACCAATCTGCGCCACACCCAGATAACAGTAAACATTATACACGGTTTTCGGGTATTTGTCAAGGGCTTTTTTAAAAAAATACGAAAAATTTTCGGCAGAGTTGTTCAAACGGCTTTGTTGTGCGAAATGACGGGTTGTGGTCGATGTGGCCGTAGGGGGAAGCCGAGCGGCTGTGGTCGATGTGGCCGTAGGGTGAAGCGGAGCGGTTGTGGTCGATGTGGCCGTAGGGTGAAGCGGAGCGGCTGTGGTCGATGTGGTCGTAAGGTGAAGCGGAGCGGCTGTGTTCGATGTTGCCGTAGGGTGTAGGCAAGGCGGCTGTGGTCGATGTTGCCGTAGGGTGAAGCGGAGTGGCTGTGGTCGATGTTGCCGTAGGGTGAAGCAGAGCGGTTGTGGTCGATGCTGCCGTAGGGTGAAGCGGAGCGGTTGTGGTCGATATGGCCGTAGGGTGAAGCAGAGCGGTTGAATGATATACGGAAAGGTAAGTTTTGAGAAAAAATGACGTTTGCTATTGCGAACACGGACAATTTGTGATACAATATAAAATGTGTCGGTATGTGCAGATGAAGCGTTGTATGCACCAAAGATACAGGCGGCAGATACAGATGACACAGGAAAGTAAAAAATCCGATGAAAAGGACGGTTATTTATAATGACAAATTATGAAACTTACGAAAGCCCTTTCTGTACGAGATATGCAAGCGAGGAAATGCAGTTTACATTCTCCGCACAGAAGAAGTTTTCGACATTCCGCAGATTGTGGGTAGCGCTTGCAAGAGCGGAAATGAAGCTCGGACTTGAGCAGGTAACACAGGAAAAGGTCGACGAGCTTGAGGCGCATATTGATGATATTGACTTTGCTTATGCGGCTGAGGAGGAGAAGAAGCTCCGCCACGATGTTATGGCGCACGTACATACATACGGAAAGTGCTGTCCGAAGGCCGAGGGCATAATCCATTTAGGCGCTACAAGCTGTTATGTAGGCGACAACACCGATGTTATCGTAATGCGTGACGCTATGAAGATAGTACACAGAAAGCTCGTCAACGTTCTTTCAAACTTCGCTTCTTTTGCGGATAAATATAAGGATATGCCCTGTCTTGCATATACACATTTACAGCCCGCACAGCTGACTACAGTCGGCAAGCGTGCTACGCTGTGGATGAACGAGCTTCTGATGGACCTTGAGGATCTTGAGTATCAGATGGGAAATCTGAAGCTGCTCGGTCAGAAGGGTACTACAGGCACTCAGGCAAGCTTTATGGAACTGTTCCACGGAGATGAGGAAAAGATAGAAAAGCTGGAGCAGATGATAGCTGAGGAAATGGGATTCAAGCAGTGCGTACCCGTAAGCGGTCAGACCTATTCAAGAAAGGTTGACAGCAGAATAGTAAACGTACTGGGCGGTATTGCACAAAGCTGTTCAAAATTCTCGAACGATCTGCGTATCCTTGCAAACTTCAAGGAAATCGAGGAGCCTTTTGAAAAGAATCAGATCGGTTCTTCGGCTATGCCGTATAAGAGGAATCCGATGAGAGCGGAGAGAATAACCTCGCTTTCAAGATATGTTATGATAGATACTCTTAATCCTGCGTTTACGGCAGGCACACAGTGGTTTGAGAGAACGCTCGACGACAGTGCGAACAAGCGTATCGCAGTAGCGGAGGCATTCCTTGCAACAGACGCTATACTGAACATTATGCTGAATATCACAAACGGACTGGTCGTATATCCTAAGGTTATCCGTGCAAGAGTAATGAAGGAGCTTCCTTTCATGGCAACGGAAAACATTATGATGGACGCAGTTATGAAGGGCGGAAACAGACAGGAGCTTCACGAGAAGATAAGACAGCACAGCATTGCCGCAGGTAAGGTTATCAAAGAAGAGGGCGGAGAAAACGACCTCGTTGACAGAATCGCCGCAGACCCCGACTTCATGACGACAAAGGAAGAAATCGAGGCAAAGCTCATCCCCGAAAATTACACGGGCAGAAGCGCAAGCCAGGTGACAGCATTCCTTGAAAGGTGCATAAAGCCTGTCCTTGAAAAGAACAAGGACGTTCTCGGAGAAAAGGCTGAGCTTTCCGTATAATGAACGGATTGTGAAAATTGCAGAAATTCTTTACTATTTCTTGACTAATCGAAATCATTATAGTATAATACTATAATGTATAAATTAACAGGATGTGCTTAGGCACAGAAACGGAGTGAAACATTTGAAAAGAGTGGCAAAGCCTGTGTTCTTTATAGTGCTGGCGGTTATACTGGCATTTACAGGCATAGTATTTTTCGGTGTTCATACCCAGTACGGCGATTTCACGAACACTATTATAAGAGGTGTAAGTGATATTCGTTGGGGTATTGATATCAGAGGCGGCGTTGACGTTACATTTACGTCACCGGCAGACTACGATGCGACCAATGAAGAGGTCGATGCGGCAAAGTCGATCGTTGAAACAAGACTTGTTGCAAACAACATAACAGACTATGAGGTTTATGTTGATTATAACAGCGATAAGATAATCGTGCGTTTCCCGTGGCAGGCTGAGGATGACAGCTTTGATCCGGAAGCGGCTGTAAAGGAGCTTGGTGCTACCGCACTGCTCACCTTCAGAGAAGGCTCGGAAAAATCGCTTTCCGACGGTCAGACATATGAGGATCTGCCCCTTATCATTTCCGGCTCGGATGTTGAAAAGGCTTCTGCCGTATATCAGCTCAAGAGCGGAAACAGCAAGGAATATGAGTATATGGTATCCTTAAAGCTGAAGGACAGCGGCAAGGATAAGTTTGCAGAGGCTACAAAGAAACTCGCATCATCAAAGGGATACATTTCGACATATATGGATGACAAGTGCATATCCACAGCTTCTGTCAAAGAGGAAATCGGCGGCGGTGAGGCTACAATCAGCGGTAACTTTACGGCTGATGAGGCTAAGGCGCTTGCAGACCAGATAAACGGCGGTGCGTTACCGTTCAAGCTGGAAACATCGAGCTTCAGCACTATCTCGCCCACGCTCGGTACAGGTGCCCGTGACGCTATGGCAATCGCCGGCGTTATCGCATTTGCACTTATAATGATATTCATGATTGCACTGTACAGACTGCCCGGTGTAGTTGCCGTTATCGGTCTTATCGGACAGGTTGCAGGTACTTTCTGTGCTATAACAGGCTTCTTCCCGTTCTCAAACAGCTTTACGCTGACAATACCCGGTATCGCAGGTATCATTCTTGCGGTTGGTATGGGCGTTGACGCAAACGTTATCACGGGCGAGCGTATAAAGGAAGAAATAAACAGCGGCAAGACGATAGACACAGCGATAGCTACAGGCTATAAGAGAGCGTTCAGTGCGGTATTTGACGGTAATATTACGATGATCATCGTTGCTATAATACTTATGGGTGCTTTCGGTACTCCCGACAGCCTTGCGTCTACTATACTGAAGCCCGTATTCTTCATGTTCGGTGCTTCGACAGAGGGTACTATCTACTCATTCGGTTATACTCTTATGGTCGGCGTAATACTGAACTTCCTGTTCGGCATATTTGCGACAAGACTTATGACAATGTCGCTTTCCAGATTCAAGATATTCAGAAATCCCGCTCTCTACGGCGGAAAATCTGCAAAGAAGCGTGCCGCTGAAAAGGCTGCCGCAACGGAAGGCGGTGCTTCAAAATGAATAACAAAAAAGTATTTGATTTTATAGGATACAGAAAGATACTCTTTCTGATACCGATCGCCATTGCTGTAATTACGGTTATCTTCAACTGCGTATTCGGCATTGAAATGGCTATTGAATTCAAGGGCGGTACAATGCTGACCTACAGCTATACCGGCGAAATTGACACAAATGCGGTAAAGAAGACGGTTGAGGGCGAAAACTACGGTGCTGTTACGGTAACTACAGGTTCTTCGATGAACAGCTCACTTGAAGTCGTTGAAATCTCATTCTCGTCTTCGGAGGGACTTACAGCAGATAAGCAGACAGCTTTATCGGATAAGCTCCAGCAGACCTTCAAGGATAACAGCCTTACGCTTGTAAACAGCCAGGATGTCAACCCCACATCAGGTACGGAGTTCTTCCTTAAGTGCCTTGTTGCGGTATTGTTCTCGTTTGTACTGCTCGTTATCTATATTGCGTTCAGATTCAAGAAAATCGGCGGCCTTTCGGCAGGTGTGTTTGCACTGGTAGCCCTTGTTCACGACTGCTTCATGGTTTATGCGGTGTTCGTGTTCTGCCGTTTCCCGATCGACGCAAACTTTATGGCGGTTGTTCTTACCGTACTCGGTAACTCTATCAACAATACAATCGTTGTATATGACCGTATCAGAGAGAACCGTAACCTTTACGGCAACTCGCTTTCACTCAAGGAACTTGTTAATATGAGTATAACTCAGTCGATAACACGTTCTGTAAACACAACTGTTACCACAGCCTTTGCCGTACTCGCAATCTGCGTTGTATGCGCAATCTGCGGCGTAACCTCGATAATGACATTTGCTATTCCTATGATGGCAGGTCTTATCTGCGGTACTTATTCTTCACTGTGCATCTCGGGTCCCCTGTGGGTACTCTGGCAGGAGAAGCACGGCAAGAATTATACAAATGCAGGAAACGGCGAAAGCAAGAAGGATACAAAGAATCTTGCTTCAAAGGGTACGGTAGACACAAAGAAGCTCATGGTATAATCACCTGCGGCTGATAATTCAATCAAAAATAAAAGCCGCATAGCACATAAAGTCTTTGCGGCTTTTGAATTTAGACAGATATTCATAAAAACCAAATGGGAGAGATTTTTAAAAATACCGGAGGATATTTTGAAAAGAGATATTACTAAAAAAATCACAACACATATCGGTAAACTTATACGCAGTCCGAAGCTGTTGCTGACGCTGATAATTCCGCCGATAGCGGTAATTGTCATAGGGCTTGCGGTATTTGCGGGCAGTGGGCTTTATCCGTTCGGAGATAAAACGCTCGCATGGTGCGATATGCACCAGCAGGTGCTTCCTTTATTGCTCGACTTCAAGGACATACTTGAGGGCAAGGGGGATTTCTTCTTCAACTGGCAGAATGCCGGCGGAATGAATTTCCTCGGCGTGTTCCTGTTCTTTATATCAAGCCCGTTTTCGCTTCTTGTTGCGTTTGTCGACAAGGCGGACATGATGCTGTTCATGAACATTATGACGCTTATGAAAATGGCTGTCTGTGCGATAACCGCAAATGCGTACTTCCGCACCTGCCATAAAAAGCTGGATGCGACATATTCGGCACTTTTCAGCGTTATGTATGCGTTCAGCGGTTACTCTATGCTGTTCTATCAGAACACGGTATGGCTCGATGTAATGTACTTCTTCCCACTGCTGCTGATAGCGTTCAATTCGCTCGTAAAGCGTAAACGCACAGGCGGTCTTATATTCTGCCTTGTCGGAATGCTGGTGCTGAATTATTATCTCAGCTATATGGTGGTATTGTTCACGATACTGTATTTCGGCGTTTACATTTTTCTTAACAGAAAAAAGGGCAGTACAAGGGGCATTGCGCCGAGGTTTATTATAGGCTGCGGTATAGCGGCGCTGATTTCCGCTGTTGTATGGCTTCCGAGCTTTGCACAGTATCTTTCATCCGCAAGGGGTGCGAACATACTCAAGGGTCTGTTTGATTCTGCGGTATTTGCAGGGATATATACAAATCTGCCGCTTATTTTCTGTACGGGATTTTCCGTTGCGGCTTTCATCGTGTATTTTCTGCGCAGAAAGAGCAAGAACAGCAGATTCTATGCGCTGCTTTCGTTCCTTACGCTTCTGCCGGTAGTGTTTGAGCCGATAAACAAGATGTGGCACACGGGCGACTATATGGCATTCCCTATGCGGTACGGCTATATGACTACGCTTATGATGCTGACCTTTGCGGCGGTGAAGCTGTCGCATACAAAGCCTGATGATTATGCGCAAAAGAATAAAAAGCCCTATCTTATCGGAATAACTGCCGCCGGCGTTATCTATTTCGGTTTTACGATATGGTACTACTGTAACTGCAGATACGACCTGGATTCGTATGTTTCTACACTGTGGGGAAGCTCGGAATCGTTCTTCCTGCTTTTAATTATCTTCTGCGGATTTACGGCACTGTATGTTCTGACTATGGCTTTCGGCGTTTTTAAGAAGCTCACTTTCAAAGCGGTTTGTTCTGTACTGGCTGTAATTGTTGTAGCGGAGAGCGTTTTCAACGCAAACGTATATATAGGCGCATCAGCATATACTCCCGTCAAGTACAACAATGCGATAGAACTTGAAGGAAAAATCCCCGAGGACGAGGATTTTTACAGGGTGAAGCTGACGCAGTGGCCTAAGAAATATTTTGACGCAAATCTTATAGGCGGACTGGGCTATCCCACCATCGCACATTACACCTCGCTTACATCGGAGGATTATATGTTTGCGATGAAACGGCTCGGCTATTCGTCCTACTGGATGGAGGTAACCGGCAACGGAGGCACTGCCCTTACCGATGCCGTTATGAATATAAAATATTATATAGAGAAATTCAGCGCAAGAGAGCCTGTGATTTATCGTGACAAGAACTATTCAATTTATGAGAGCGAATATTATCTTCCGCTCGGAATAGTGACCGACAGCGATCTCTCACAATGCACGGAACTGCCTAAGGCGGAACGCATAGTTATACAGGAATATCTTGCAAAGAATCTGCTTGATACGGGTAACGAACTGCTGTTTACCGAGTATGAGCATACCGGAGAAAGAAATATTCGGTATGCACAACATGACGGGATATATTATTTCACACCCAAGAGCGATACTCGCATCGCAACGCTCAGCTACAAGCTGGATATAGGCGAAAAGCAGGCGCTGTATTTCGATTGCTTTGATCTTGTTGCAAGAAATATCAACGAGCATATCAACGGTTCGTTTGCAATATATGTAAACGGCATCAAGCAGGATCTGTCATTCCCGAATAAAGACAGCAACGGACTTTTATATCTCGGTACTTTCGAAAATGAGAAGGTAAGTATAGATGTTGACGTAAACGAAAGCACTTATTGCTCAAGCTACGGTATTTACGGACTGTCGCTCGGCAAGCTGGAAAAAGCTATCAATAAAACAAAAACCGCCGATCTTAAGGTTGACGGTGGAAATATAAGCGGAACGGCAGACAACGCAAAGAGCGGTCAGTGGCTGTTTTTGTCGGTGCCGTATGACGACGGATTTTCTGCAACGATAAACGGAAAGCCAGCTGAGATATACCGTTCTATGTCGGGCTTTATGGCGGTAAAGCTGGAGGAAGGCAAAAACGATATAGCCATAAGCTTCTGCCCGAAGGGGCTTAAACCGGGTATTGTGCTGAGCGTCGCAGGCTTTGCGGCACTGGCGCTGTACATTATATTCCGCAAAAAGATAACGGCAATTGCCGATAAGGCGGAAGGTCTGTGCAGGATCGGCATTTACGCATTGCTTGTTGCGGTGCTGGCGGCGGTGTATGTATTACCGCTAATCATATCAATAATAGGGAACGTTTGTTCTCTGGCGGGCTGATTTTCAGAAAGGAAGTAACGAAAATGGATATTGGCGTATCAACGGCATGTCTGTACCCTCTTGAAACAGAAAAGGCTCTTTATGAGCTTGCCGAGCGGGGTGTAAAAAATGTTGAGATATTCGTAAATTCGATAGACGAGCTTGAAGGGCAGGTGCTTGTTGAACTAAGAAGGATCATCGGTGAATACGGAATGAACGTAATATCCATGCATCCGTTTTCTTCGCCTATGGAAACGCTGTTTCTTTTCGGCGATTATCCACGCAGAACCGAATATCTGATTGATATTTACAAGAGGTATTTTGAGGTTATGGCGGAGATCGGTGCGGATGTGTTTGTTCTGCACGGAGCTATCCTAAGCTCAAAGGTACCTGATGAAAGGTACATGGAACGTTATCTGCGTCTGTTCCGCCTCGCAAAAGAATTCGGTGTTACGGTGGCACAGGAAAACATCTGCTACTGCAAGAGCAGCAGTGTAAGATTTATCGAGGATATGATCGGACAACTCGGCGACGAGGTCAGATTTGTTGTAGATCTCAAACAGGCGAGAAGGAGCAATGTAGATCCGTTCAGGCTTCTGGATATAATAGGTGACAAGGTCGTACATCTTCATGTAAGCGACGGCAACGCAGGCTGCGATTGCCTGCCGATAGGAAAGGGCAGCTTTAACTTCAACCGTCTTTTCAGCGAACTTGAAAAGATAAATTACGATAAATCAATGATAGTCGAGCTTTACCGTGAGAACTACAGCAGCTATGACGAACTTGCTGTATGTGTGAATAATATGAAAAAGATATACGATAAGTATAAGATGGGTCTTTGATTACAGAAAATGCTTGAAAAAGCTGCGAAAGTGTGTTAAAATACATAAATACAGGAATATGGAAAAGGAAACCGTGAGGATCAGAGCGAAAGCGAGGAAAACAGATGAAATGCCCGGAATGCGGATATGAGGACAGCAAGGTAATAGACAGTCGCCCTGCGGAAAATAAAATTCGCAGAAGACGTGAATGTCTGTCGTGCAAGTGCCGTTTTACGACCTATGAAATGGTGGAAACAATACCGCTTATGGTTGTGAAAAAGGATAATACCATTGAACCTTTTGATCGTGACAAGCTGATAAACAGGCTTGCGAGAGCTACGGTGAAACGTCCGGTACAGATCGAGGACCTTGAAAAAATGGTTGAAGATATTGTACAGGAGTTGAAGAACCAGTTCAGACGTGAGGTATCGTCGGACGAGATCGGCGAACTGGTACTGCGCAGGCTGAAGGATATAGATAAGGTGGCGTATATCAGATTTGCTTCGGTATATCGTGATTTTAATGATATTGACAGCTTTGTCAGAATAATTTCCGAACTGAACGAGGAAAAATAGGATTTTTATCGGTGCCGTCCTTAAAGGGCGGCATTGTTTTTAGCTTTACGGAAAGAATGCACGAGTTTTCAACATACAGGAATGCGGCTGTTGATAACTAAATATTGATAGCGGGAAACTGTATATTGTGGTTGTTTACGTTTTGCACAATCGGGGAATATAACAGTTTAAAACCATTTGTGCAAAATTAAAATGAAAAAGATGTTGACAAAGCTCGAAAAGCGTGATATAATAGACAAGCACTCAAACGAGAGGGCACAAAAACAGAGGGTACTTGAGAAAGCCTAAAACCGCTTGAACAGTGAGAAAGATGGCAGTCGAGGGTACGGAGATGAGCTGAAA
>OGQJ01001506.1_pt1 | contig 20658 bp, 15 predicted proteins | sample 1553161 | NCBI WGS metagenome assembly OGQJ01 (sample SAMEA2579923, study PRJEB22360) | human gut metagenome | biome: human gut; feature: human-associated habitat; material: faeces | place: Denmark | collected 2008/2010 | reverse complement strand
GCTCGTTGTAAACAATCCCATCTTTGTACCTGGAATAATCGTTTATATCCCCTGGCATTACCTCTCTTTGTTTACATTTCAACATCATTTTATAAACATTCCGCTTGTATTTTTCTTTACCGTAATGATAATCGCTATCACTGCGATTTACTTTTCTTTGCATAGATTGACTCAGAAAAACGTTTAAGGGTGGGTGGCATGTTTGTTCCATTTCTCATTATGTTGCGCGAAGGACTTGAAGCCGCGCTGATTGTCAGTTTGATTGCCAGCTATCTTAAGCGTACCCAGCGAGGCCGATGGATTGGTGTGATGTGGATTGGCGTGTTGCTTGCCGCTGCGTTGTGCCTGGGCTTGGGTATCTTCATTAACGAAACCACCGGCGAATTTCCGCAAAAAGAACAGGAACTGTTTGAAGGTATCGTGGCGGTGATCGCCGTGGTGATCCTTACCTGGATGGTTTTCTGGATGCGCAAAGTGTCGCGCAACGTCAAAGTACAACTGGAGCAGGCAGTCGACAGCGCATTGCAGCGTGGAAATCATCATGGCTGGGCGCTGGTGATGATGGTCTTTTTTGCCGTTGCAAGGGAGGGGCTGGAGTCGGTCTTTTTCCTGCTGGCGGCGTTTCAACAAGATGTCGGGATCTGGCCGCCGCTGGGTGCAATGCTCGGTCTTGCTACAGCCGTGGTGCTTGGCTTCCTGCTCTACTGGGGCGGTATTCGCCTCAATCTTGGTGCATTTTTTAAATGGACCAGCCTGTTTATTCTCTTCGTCGCCGCAGGGCTGGCGGCTGGTGCCATTCGCGCATTTCATGAAGCCGGATTGTGGAACCACTTTCAGGAAATCGCCTTCGATATGAGTGCGGTGCTCTCAACTCACTCGCTGTTTGGCACGCTGATGGAAGGGATTTTTGGCTATCAGGAAGCGCCGAGCGTCAGCGAAGTCGCCGTCTGGTTTATTTATCTCATCCCGGCGCTGGTGGCATTTGCTCTGCCACCACGCGCAGGGGCGACAGCGTCTCGCTCCGCGTAACAAATACGACGCAAACTCTTGCTTAGTTACAACATACTTTAAAGGGATAGTCTCGTCATGACCATTAACTTCCGCCGTAACGCATTGCAGTTGAGCGTGGCTGCGCTGTTCTCTTCTGCTTTTATGGCTAACGCCGCTGATATTCCGCAAGTCAAAGTGACCGTAACGGATAAGCAGTGCGAGCCGATGACCATTACGGTTAATGCCGGTAAAACACAGTTCATTATTCAGAACCACAGCCAGAAGGCGCTGGAGTGGGAGATCCTCAAAGGCGTGATGGTGGTGGAAGAGCGGGAAAATATCGCCCCTGGCTTTAGCCAGAAAATGACGGCGAATTTACAGCCTGGCGAATACGATATGACCTGCGGTCTGCTGACTAACCCGAAAGGGAAGTTGATCGTCAAAGGTGAGGCAACGGCGGATGCGGCGCAAAGTGATGCGCTGTTAAGTCTTGGTGGTGCAATTACTGCATATAAAGCGTATGTCATGGCGGAAACCACGCAGCTGGTGACCGACACCAAAGCCTTTACCGACGCGATTAAAGCAGGCGATATCGAAAAAGCGAAAGCACTGTATGCGCCGACGCGCCAGCACTATGAGCGCATTGAACCGATTGCTGAACTGTTCTCCGATCTGGATGGCAGCATTGACGCCCGTGAAGATGATTACGAGCAAAAAGCCGCCGATCCAAAATTCACCGGTTTCCACCGTCTGGAAAAAGCATTGTTTGGCGATAACACCACTAAAGGGATGGATAAGTATGCCGACCAGCTTTATACCGATGTGGTCGATTTGCAAAAACGCATCAGTGAACTGGCTTTCCCACCTTCAAAAGTGGTCGGCGGTGCAGCCGGACTGATTGAGGAAGTGGCAGCCAGCAAAATCAGCGGTGAAGAAGATCGCTACAGCCACACCGATCTGTGGGATTTCCAGGCTAACGTTGAAGGCTCGCAGAAAATTGTCGATCTGCTGCGTCCACAACTACAAAAAGCGAATCCGGAACTGCTGGCAAAAGTCGATGCCAATTTCAAAAAGGTCGATACCATTCTGGCGAAATACCGTACTAAAGACGGTTTTGAAACCTACGACAAATTGACCGATGCTGACCGTAATGCGCTGAAAGGGCCGATTACTGCGCTGGCGGAAGATCTGGCGCAACTTCGCGGTGTGCTGGGGCTGGATTAAGCGTTATGCAGTATGAAGATGAAAACGGCGTGAATGAACCGTCACGCCGACGTTTACTGAAAGGGATTGGCGCGCTGGCGCTGGCAGGAAGTTGTCCGGTAGCGCATGCTCAAAAAACGCAAAGTGCGCCGGGGACGCTTTCACCGGATGCGCGCAGTGAAGCGCAGCCGTTTTATGGCGAACATCAGGCGGGTATTCTGACGCCGCAGCAGGCGGCAATGATGCTGGTGGCGTTTGATGTGCTTGCCAGCGATAAAACCGATCTTGAACGGTTGTTTCGCTTGTTGACTCAGCGTTTTGCTTTTCTGACTCAGGGCGGAGCGGCACCAGAAACGCCAAATCCGCGCCTGCCACCACTCGATTCCGGCATTCTTGGCGGCTACATTGCGCCCGATAATCTCACCATAACGTTATCGGTGGGTCACTCATTGTTTGATGAGCGCTTTGGCCTTGCGCCACAGATGCCAAAAAAGTTGCAGAAGATGACGCGTTTCCCTAACGACTCGCTGGATGCGGCGTTATGTCATGGTGATGTGTTGCTACAAATTTGCGCCAACACCCAGGACACGGTGATCCATGCGCTGCGCGATATCATCAAACACACGCCGGATTTGCTCAGCGTGCGCTGGAAGCGGGAAGGGTTTATTTCCGACCACGCAGCGCGTAGTAAAGGCAAAGAGACGCCGATAAATTTGCTGGGCTTTAAAGACGGCACCGCCAATCCCGATAGCCAGAATGCGAAGTTGATGCAAAAAGTGGTGTGGGTAACGGCAGATCAGCAGGAGCCTGCGTGGACAATCGGTGGCAGCTATCAGGCAGTACGCTTGATTCAGTTTCGGGTGGAATTTTGGGACAGAACGCCGCTGAAAGAGCAGCAGACGATATTTGGTCGTGATAAGCAAACCGGTGCGCCGCTGGGAATGCAGCATGAGCATGATGTTCCCGATTACGCCAGCGATCCGGAAGGGAAGGTGATCGCGCTGGACAGCCATATCCGGCTGGCGAATCCCCGCACGGCGGAGAGTGAGTCAAGTCTGATGCTGCGTCGTGGCTGCGTACGAATGGGCGTCACCAACTCCGGGCAACTGGATATGGGGCTACTGTTTGTCTGCTACCAACACGATCTGGAAAAAGGCTTCCTGACAGTACAAAAAAGGCTCAATGGCGAAGCGCTGGAGGAATACGTTAAACCCATCGGCGGCGGTTATTTTTTTGCGCTGCCGGGAGTGAAGGACGCGAATGATTATCTCGGAAGCGCGTTATTGCGGGTTTAATGTTTTTAGGCGGATAAGGCATTCGTACGCAGATGCCTGATGCGACGCTTGCGCGTCTTATCATGCCTACAATCGGTGCGGGTTCGGTAGGCTGAATAAGGCGGTCACGCCGCATCCGGCGTTCGTGCGTAGATGCCTGACGCGAATCCTGCTGAAAGCACACAGCTTTTTTCATCACTGTCATCACTCTGTCATCTTTCCAGTAGAAACTAATGTCACTGAAATGGTGTTTTATAGTTAAATATAAGTGAATATATTGTTGCAATGAATGCGAGATCTGTTGTACTTATTAAGTAGCAGCGGAAGTTCCCGGCAGTGATAGTCAGTCACTATGGAGATCGCGGATGGTAGCGTCCTGTTCTGGACAATGTTTTGTTAAGCAAGGCTCCACCACTTGCGGAGATTTCTCCTCCGGTAGCAACTTCGTCACTCTGTATTTTTCTCACTTCCTCTCTTTACTCGTGTTACCGACGCCGCAAACGGTGTGCGTAGCCGTTTTTCGGCATTTTATCCAAAAGCAAACTATGGCTTACAAGGAAGCCAACCCTCTGATGTTCGTGCGCATAATCGCGCTGCCAACGGCGCGTGTGATGAATACAAACAACTCAAGGTGCTCTCCATGGGAAGACAAAAAGCAGTGATCAAAGCTCGTCGCGAGGCAAAACGTGTGCTGAGACGGGATTCGCGCAGCCATAAGCAGCGTGAAGAAGAATCGGTCACCTCGCTTGTGCAAATGAGCGGCGTAGAAGCCATTGGTATGGCCCGCGACAGTCGCGATACCTCGCCCATCCTCGCGCGAAATGAAGCGCAATTGCACTATCTGAAGGCTATTGAGAGTAAGCAGCTGATATTCGCCACGGGCGAAGCCGGGTGCGGAAAAACCTGGATCAGCGCAGCAAAAGCGGCAGAGGCCCTGATACATAAGGATGTCGACAGGATTATCGTCACCCGTCCAGTTCTGCAAGCCGATGAAGATCTTGGCTTCTTACCTGGAGATATCGCAGAAAAGTTTGCTCCCTATTTTCGTCCGGTCTACGACGTGCTGGTCCGGCGCTTAGGGGCTTCCTTTATGCAGTACTGCCTGCGACCAGAAATAGGGAAGGTGGAAATTGCGCCGTTCGCCTATATGCGTGGACGTACCTTTGAAAATGCAGTCGTCATTCTTGACGAGGCGCAGAATGTGACTGCCGCGCAAATGAAAATGTTTTTAACCCGCCTCGGGGAGAACGTGACGGTTATCGTCAACGGTGATATCACGCAATGCGATTTGCCTCGCGGCGTGCGCTCCGGATTAAGTGACGCGCTGGAACGTTTCGAAGAGGATGAAATGGTCGGGATCGTCCGATTCGGTAAAGAGGATTGCGTACGTTCGGCACTTTGCCAACGTACTCTACATGCATACAGTTAAGTGTATTATCGGTGCAGAGCCCGGGCGAACCGGGCTTTGTTTTATTTCATTAACAGCAAAGACTTTCACTTCAGGTTAACGTTCTGGGGGGCGACTTTGAGCGTGTTGATAAGCTGAAATTAATTCTGGTTTAGATGCTTTTACCAGGCATTTTTCGTCATAGCACGCGACCAATGTAATGCCGCCAGCGCGGAGAGTTTTTTGCCTATCTTTTTCCAGCCATTCAACCTGTACAGGAGGTCTGGTGCCAATTTTGCGTATGAGGTTTAATCAACAATGAGCCAAAATTTGACTGACTGATTAACACCGAATATATTCTCCTGATTTTATTTTTTAGGGATAATATTAAAAATATAAGGTTAATCTTAATTAAATTTTTGGCTAATATTGTGTGTTGTTATTTTTTGTGGACGGCAAGCCGCAATGGCAAAATAGGTATGGTTGTAATAGTCAAAACATGATACTAACTATATATAGATCGTTGAATTGTTGGCATGTAACTCGCTACAGCGAGTAGCGTTAGTAATGAAATATAATCAACATGGATAGGTGAAGATTAATTATGAGCTTTATAGTTTTTGTAACTTGTTTGACAATTGCATTTGTCGCCGGTTTTACTGTTGCCAGAAAATTGACACTCCGAAAAGTTGCCTCATCGGTAATCATCACTAAATCGCAACCAGTTCCTTCCTCTGCAACTTCCCCTGCTGTTAAGGCGTCGACAAGGAGCTATACACCGCAGAAAACCTATCGTGACTCTCGTTGGCAAGAACGAGATGAGTTGTTCCAGGGAATGGTTGCCGAAGGTATTTTATTGGAAGGAAAAGAGTGGTTAATTACGCGTTGTGAAAAAATCTATTTTGATAATCTTGAGAAATGGTTTGGACATTATTGTCATATCCATTGCCAGGTCTCTCTGGGGCGCTTGATCAACTTTCCAGAACAACCCGAGTTTAGCGAAGAAGAAAGAAAGCGTTTCTTTGCAATTTATAATGGAATGGCAATGGATTATGTTCTGGTTTCAAAGAAGAACAATAAAATAGTCTGTGTTATTGAGCTGGATGATCCGAGTCATGAAAGGGCAGATCGCATTATTCGTGACCGTTGGTTGAATACGATTATGACTATTGCACGGGTGCCTTTTGTACGAGCTTCTGTCACTAAATTGGATGAAATCCCTCCGGTCTGGGATACCCGTGACAAAATGCGCCCATTAGCCGCGGCGACAAAGGGTGAACCGTTGCATTAACTAAGTACCCCGATCGGGGCTTCTCATCCCCCCGGTGTGTGCAATATACGAAAAAAAAGCCCGTACCTTCGTACGAGCTCTTCTTTAAATATGGCGGTGAGGGGGGGATTCGAACCCCCGATACGTTGCCGTATACACACTTTCCAGGCGTGCTCCTTCAGCCACTCGGACACCTCACCAAATTGTTTTGCTGCCTGACCTCATGGGGGGCAACGGGGCGCTACTATAGGGAGTTGGAGTAAAACGGTCAAGAAGAATTTTAATGATAATTATTGTTTGCTCATACTGTAAACAAGTTGTGCAGTATATCTACATCGAGACAAGTTATGGACTTATACTTCCAAAGTACTTCCTACATATCACAAAATAAAAAGGCCGGTTAAACCGACCTTTTACTCGTTCTTTCTCTTCGCCCATCAGGCGGTAAAACAATCAGCGACTACGGAAGACAATGCGGCCTTTGCTCAGGTCGTACGGGGTCAGTTCAACAGTCACTTTGTCGCCCGTCAGGATGCGGATGTAGTTTTTGCGCATTTTACCGGAGATGTGTGCAGTAACCACGTGACCGTTTTCTAACTCTACGCGGAACATGGTATTAGGCAACGTTTCAAGAACGGTACCTTGCATTTCAATATTGTCTTCTTTGGCCATCTAATCCTCTGGGGTATCACTACCGTAATTTGAACCGGCAAGATAATGCCGAAGTTCTGTAAATAAGTAAAGATTTGCGCGCTAAATCGCAACAAACAGGTTCGGCACATTACTCCGAAAACACACGGCTAAGCCGCACCAAAAGCGCAACGTATAAGGGAGCGGTGAGATAAACGATAGGCGTTACCTGACGCGAAAATTCCTTATCGGCAGCGGGGTAATGAGCGTAACCAACTCTGCGACCGCAATTATAACACTCTGGGGAGAAATGTGCCGAAAACATTCATTCTTGTGGTGAAAACAAGCACCGTGGTACCCAGAAATTATTCGGCAATCGTCCGAGGCGCATTTGATTGAGATAATTGAGGTAATCCCGGCGGGGAATTTCGCAGGCACCAAGCGACGCTGTGTGATCGTTAAGGACCTGGCAGTCGATAAGTTTACCGCCATGACCGATAAATTCCTCACAGAATACCAGAAGCGCCGTTTTAGACGCATTTTCCATCCGGCTGAACATGGACTCGCCACAAAATAGTGTTCCCTGGGCCACACCGTACATACCGCCAACAAGCTCATCTTCACACCAGACTTCGATGGAGTGGGCATGACCGAGTTCGTGAAGACGATGGTAGGCTTCGACCACGCCACGCGTGATCCAGGTTCCTTCTTCGCGATCGCTGGCACAGCCTTCAATGACCTGACCAAAGGCGTAATTCATCGTGACACGATAGGGCGAGCGTTTATGAAATCGTTTCATACTACGGCTGATATGCAATGATTCAGGCCATAGTACCGCGCGAGGATCGGGCGACCACCAGAGGATGGGGTCGCCTGGAGAAAACCACGGGAAAATACCACGCTGATAAGCCATTAACAGGCGCGCAGGGCTAAGATCGCCCCCCAGTGCCAGCAGGCCGTTAGGCTCACGTAATGCGCCTTCCGGGGAAGGGAAGGCTATTGAATGGCGAGAAAGCTGAACCAGGCGCATGACCGCAAAACTCCACGCAAGTCGGATCGTTCAATAATAGCTTACAAACCCTGCTTAAACTGGTAATAACGCCCCTGTCTGGCAAGCAGTTCTGCGTGAGTACCTTGCTCAATAATTTGCCCGTTGTCCATCACTATTATTTGTTGGAAACGAGAGAGTCCGCGAAGTCGATGGGTGACCATTAACACCGTTTTCTCGCACATCATTTCTGCAAGCAATTCAAGGATCTGACTTTCGGTTGTGGCATCTAAGCCTTCTGTAGGTTCATCCAGCAATACCAGCGGCGCATCATGTAACAGCGCACGGGCGATAGCCAGACGGCGCAGTTCACCACCGGAGAGCTGGCGTCCGCCTTCACCTAACCAACTGTTGAGACCTGCATCCTCGAGCAGCTTCTCCAGACCAACGCGACGTAAGATCTCCGCCAGAGCCTCATCACTACTGCCAGGTGAGGCGAGTAACAGATTATCACGCAGCGTGGCGCTAAACAGATGCACTCGCTGTGGCACAACGCTGATGGTCTGTCGTAGAGTCGCTTCATTCAGGCTGGCTATGGGGCTATCGTTAAGCAAAATCTCGCCCTGTTGCGGGTCCCATGCGCGGGTCAGCAGTTGTAACAATGTTGATTTGCCGCATCCGGTTCGCCCGAGAATCGCTATATGTTCTCCGGCGTTTACCTGAAGAGAAATCCCTTCAAGTGCCTGTTGGGATTGCTCCGGATAAGTGAACTGAACATCCCGTAACGTCAGCGAAACGCGATCGGCAACACGAGTTTGGGTATCAGGGAAGGTGACCTCCGGTTTTTGATCCGTTAAGTCAGTGATCCGTACGGCAGAGGCAATGACTTGCCCCAGATGCTGAAATGCACCCGTTACTGGTGCCAGTGCTTCAAACGCGGCTAACGCGCAGAAGACAAACAGGGCAATTAACGCGCCGGGTTGAGCATTGCCGCCAACGCCGCCAGACGCCATCCACAGCATCAGGATCACCGCTAACGCGCCAATGAGCAGCATTATCGCTTGCGACAATGCGGTGAGTTCAGATTGACGACGTTGCGCTTCCAGCCACTGAATTTCGGTATTCTCTAACTGCGTGCGATAACGATCGCTGGCACCAAAAATGGTCAGCTCAGCTTGCCCTTGCAGCCAGGCCGTCAGTTGTTGGCGATACTGCCCGCGAAGATGAGTCAGATTTTGCCCGGTGCTTTTTCCCGCACGATAAAACAGTGGTGGCATAAGGAAAAGCGTCAGTAACATAATGCCGCCCAGCGTAAAGGCGAGGGTGAAATCAAGGAAACTTAACCCGATTGTCACCACCATAATCACCACAAAAGCGCCCACCAGCGGCGAGATAACGCGCAGGTAAAGATGATCGAGCGTATCAACATCCGCCACCACGCGGTTGAGCAATTCGCCCTGACGATAGCGCGCCAGTCCGGCAGGGGAGAGGGGCAGCAATTTGCTGAAGGTATAAATGCGCAGATGCTGCAACACGCGGAAAGTCGCGTCGTGACTTACCAGACGTTCAAAATAGCGCCCGGCAGTACGGGTGATTGCTGCGCCACGCACGCCCGCAGCGGGTAGCATATAGTTGAAGCTGTACAGTCCGGCAACCCCCGCTACCGCTGAGGCGGAGAGGAACCAGCCGGAAAGTGTCAACAGACCGATACTGGCGAGCAGCGTGACAATTGCCAGCACAATACCAAGACTTAACATCCATTTATGACGTTTATACAGTGCCAGATAGGGTAGCAAAGCGCGCATTTAAATCTCCTCCTGACGATGGGCCAGCAATGTGGCGAAAGGACCACCAGCCACGCTTAATTCCGCGTAACGTCCTTGCTCAATAATCTGACCATCCTGCATTACCCAAATGACATCCCAGTCAGCAAGATCTTCTAACTGGTGGGTGACCATTAACGTTGTCTGGCGCAGAGAGGCGGCATTCAGCGCCTCCATTACGCGCTGTTCACTGTGAGCATCAAGGCTGGCAGCGGGTTCATCCAACAGTAATAGCGAACAGGGATTTAGTAACGCACGGGCCACCGCCACGCGCTGTGCCTGCCCCACGGAAAGGCGGGCAGCCTGGTCGCCAACAGGCGTATCAACGCCTTGTGGCAGGAGCGGTAGAAACTCACTGACCCAAGCGTTATCCAGCGCTGTTTGTAACTCGTGTTCGCTGGCATCAGGTCGTGCCAGTAGTACGTTATCCCGTAGTGTTGCTGCCGGTAATTGTGGGTTTTGCCCAACCCAGGAGAGATGCTTACGCCATGATTCCGGTGATAAATCGCGTAATTCTATCCCGTTGATTCGTAGCGATCCCTGATATGAGAGAAAACCAGAAAGCGCGTTCAACAGTGAACTTTTACCTGAACCGCTGCGACCAACCAACACTGCTCGTTGGCCTGCTGGCAAAGTAAAATTCAGCGGTCCGGCCAGCGTTTTACCTTCCGGCGACGTGATAAACAGATCCTCGGCCTCAATGGTCAGCGGATCGGTCAATGCTAATTCCGCCTCACCGCGCTGCGGATGGGCGAGCGGGGTTTCCATAAACGTTTTCAAACTGTCAGCTGCACCAACAGCCTGGGCTTTAGCATGATAAAACGTACCGAGATCGCGTAATGGCTGGAAAAACTCTGGCGCAAGGATCAGGGCCAGAAAACCCGCAGCCAGCGTCACGCCAGTATCGTAGTGACCAAAATCCAGCTCGCCGAGGTAGGAAAAACCAAAGTAGACCGCCACCAGAGCAATTGACAGCGAGGTAAAAAATTCGAGAATGCCGGAGGATAAAAACGCCAGCCGTAGCACTTCCATTGTCCGTTGGCGGAAATCTTCCGAAGCAGAACGAATACTTTCAATTTCAGCTTCACCACGACCAAAAATACGCAATGTTTCCATGCCGCGCAGGCGATCGAGAAAATGCCCACTTAAGCGAGCAAGAGCGAGAAAGTTACGTCGGTTAGCATCGGCAGCCCCCATTCCAACCAGCGCCATAAACAACGGAATTAACGGAGCAGTGCCCAGCAGAATGAGCGCCGCAGCCCAGTTAGAGGGGAAGATAGCCACCACAATCAGCAACGGCACCGACACTGCCAGCGCCATTTGCGGCAGGTAGCGTGCATAGTAATCATGCATATCGTCAATTTGCTCGAGTACCAGCGTCGCCCAGCTCCCCGCCGGTTTACCCTGAATCCACGCTGGCCCTGCTTGTTGCAGACGGTCGAGAACCTGACGGCGGATGGCAAAGCGGATATGCTGCCCGGCGTGATAACCCACCCGTTCGCGTAACCAGACCACCCATGCGCGCAGTACAAAGGTCAGAACCAGTAACGTAAAGGGAAGCAGCAGGGCTTCACGGGGAATATTCTCCATAATCATATGTTGCAGAATTCGCGCCATGAACCAGGCCTGGGCAATGATCAATATGCCGCTCACAAAGCCCAGCAGACGAGAAATATTCAGCCAACGTTGGGAGATGACGCTTTGCTGTTTTAACCAGCGGGTTAACTCTTTTTGACGGGATTTATTCATTGCACGCTTAGCAGGTGAGTTATCAGAATTATTTGCAGAGCAATGTTACAACGAGGAAAAAATAAAGGCGACCCATAGTCGCATGGTGTCGCCTTCTTTACTTTTGTTACTGATTTGTAAAATTATTTTGCATCAGCTAAACCATCGAGGTAGCGTTCCGCATCAAGTGCTGCCATGCAGCCTGTACCAGCAGATGTAATAGCCTGGCGATAAATGTGATCCATCACGTCGCCTGCGGCAAAGACGCCAGGGATGCTGGTCTGGGTGGCATTACCATGAATACCCGACTGTACTTTGATGTAGCCGTTTTCCAGTTCCAGCTGCCCTTCGAAAATGGCAGTATTCGGGCTGTGACCGATAGCAACAAACAGACCTGCAACGTCGAGTGACTCGATGTTATCGCTGTTTTGCGTATCGCGCAGACGAACGCCAGTGACGCCCATCTGATCGCCGGTCACCTCTTCCAGCGTACGGTTGGTGTGTAGAATGATGTTGCCGTTCTCCACTTTATCCATCAGACGCTTAATAAGGATTTTTTCCGCGCGGAAACCGTCACGGCGGTGAATCAGATGCACTTCCGAAGCGATGTTAGACAGATACAACGCCTCTTCAACCGCGGTATTGCCGCCGCCGATGACCGCAACTTTCTGGTTGCGATAGAAGAAACCGTCGCAGGTTGCACAAGCAGAAACCCCACGGCCTTTAAAGGCTTCTTCAGATGGCAGGCCGAGATAGCGTGCAGAAGCTCCGGTGGCAATAATCAGCGCGTCGCAAGTATATTCGCCGCTATCGCCAGTCAGACGGAACGGACGATTTTGCAAATCAACTTTGTTGATGTGATCAAAGATGATTTCAGTTTCAAATTTGGTGGCATGTTCGTGCATGCGCTCCATTAATAACGGACCGGTCAGATCGTTTGGATCGCCAGGCCAGTTTTCCACTTCCGTGGTGGTGGTCAGTTGGCCGCCTTTTTCCATGCCGGTAATCAGCACAGGTTGCAGGTTGGCGCGCGCCGCGTAGACAGCAGCGGTGTATCCCGCCGGGCCTGAACCCAGGATAAGCAGTTTACTGTGTTTGGTCGTGCCCATGAGATCCCCATAGTTGTTGGCAGACAATGGGCAGGATTGTAGGGAATTTACAGACGTAAAAAAAGAGTATGACGATTTTGTTAACAATTTGTGCAATCGGCAGCATCGATAAGCAGGTCAAATTCTCCCGTCATTATCACCTCTGCTACTTAAATTTCCCGCTTTATAAGCCGATTAAATGATGAATAAACGCCCCTGTTAATGAATATCTGGCATGTTGTACTAAAAATCGATGTTTTGCTTTGACAATCCCCTGGTGTTTTGCGAAAACATTCTAGGAAGAAAAAAAACAGTATTCTTATATGCGCATAATCATGCATGTAAATACCATGTTTACCGTGCTAGTGAAATCTACGTATGGCGTGGACAGACGCCATTCGTGATGTCGATAGCTGCCACAAGGCAACGGTCTTCTCACCGTAGACCCAGGCATTGCGCGCCGTGAATCTTCATGATTTCGGTCTATCGTGACGGGTAGCGACTCTGAACAGTGATGTTTCAGGGTCAGACAGGAGTAGGGAAGGAATACAGAGAGACAATAATAATGGTAGATAGCAAGAAGCGCCCTGGCAAAGATCTCGACCGTATCGATCGTAACATTCTTAATGAGTTGCAAAAGGATGGGCGTATTTCTAACGTCGAGCTTTCTAAACGTGTGGGACTTTCCCCAACGCCGTGCCTTGAGCGTGTGCGTCGGCTGGAAAGACAAGGGTTTATTCAGGGCTATACGGCGCTGCTGAACCCCCATTATCTGGATGCATCACTTCTGGTATTCGTTGAGATTACTCTGAATCGTGGCGCACCGGATGTGTTTGAACAATTCAATACCGCTGTACAAAAACTTGAAGAAATTCAGGAGTGTCATTTAGTGTCCGGTGATTTCGACTACCTGTTGAAAACACGCGTGCCGGATATGTCAGCTTACCGTAAGTTGCTGGGGGAAACCCTGCTGCGTCTGCCTGGCGTCAATGACACACGGACATACGTTGTTATGGAAGAAGTCAAGCAGAGTAATCGTCTGGTTATTAAGACGCGCTAACACGGAACAGGTGCAAAATCGGCGTATTTTGATTACACTCCTGTTAATCCATACAGCAACAGTACTGGGGTAACCTGGTACTGTTGTCCGTTTTAGCATCGGGCAGGAAAAGCCTGTAACCTGGAGAGCCTTTCTTGAGCCAGGAATACACTGAAGACAAAGAAGTCACATTGACAAAGTTAAGTAGCGGCCGCCGCCTTCTGGAGGCGTTGCTGATCCTTATTGTCCTGTTTGCCGTCTGGTTGATGGCTGCCTTACTAAGCTTTAACCCTTCGGACCCCAGCTGGTCGCAAACGGCCTGGCATGAACCTATCCATAATTTAGGTGGGATGCCCGGTGCATGGCTGGCAGATACGCTGTTCTTTATTTTTGGCGTGATGGCTTACACCATTCCCGTCATTATTGTCGGCGGTTGTTGGTTTGCCTGGCGTCATCAGTCCAGCGACGAATACATTGATTATTTTGCCGTTTCGCTACGCATCATTGGCGTTTTGGCGCTCATCCTTACCTCCTGTGGTCTGGCGGCAATCAACGCTGACGATATCTGGTATTTTGCCTCCGGTGGCGTCATTGGCAGCTTACTGAGCACTACGCTACAACCACTGCTACACAGTAGCGGGGGAACTATTGCACTGCTCTGCGTTTGGGCAGCGGGCCTGACGCTGTTCACCGGTTGGTCATGGGTGACCATTGCTGAAAAACTCGGCGGCTGGATTTTAAATATTCTTACCTTCGCCAGTAATCGTACCCGTCGCGATGATACCTGGGTCGATGAAGATGAGTATGAAGACGACGAAGAATATGAAGAAGATGAAAGTCACGGCAAACAGCATGAATCACGCCGTGCCCGTATTCTTCGCGGCGCGCTAGCGCGTCGTAAACGGTTGGCGGAAAAATTCATTAATCCGATGGGGCGGCAAACAGACGCTGCGTTGTTCTCCGGTAAGCGGATGGATGATGACGAAGAGATTACCTACACTGCACGCGGTGTGGCTGCCGACCCTGACGACGTCCTCTTTTCGGGCAATCGTGCAACGCAGCCAGAATATGACGAGTACGATCCATTATTAAACGGTGCGCCAATTACCGAACCTGTTGCTGTAGCAGCTGCTGCTACCACGGCGACACAAAGCTGGGCTGCGCCGGTTGAACCTGTGACTCAGACGCCGCCTGTTGCCTCTGTTGATGTTCCACCTGCACAACCTACAGTAGCCTGGCAGCCTGTACCGGGGCCACAAACGGGAGAGCCGGTTATTGCTCCTGCACCGGAAGGTTACCCACAGCAGCCACAATATGCGCAGCCTGCAGTGCAATATAATGAGCCGCTGCAACAACCAGTACAGCCACAGCAGCCGTATTATGCACCTGCAGCTGAACAATCTGCGCAACAACCTTACTACGCTCCTGCGCCGGAACAGTCTGCGCAACAGCCGTATTACGCCCCTGCGCCAGAACAATCGGTGGCAGGTAACGCCTGGCAAGCCGAAGAGCAGCAATCCACTTTTGCTCCACAGTCTACATACCAGACGGAGCAAACTTATCAGCAGCCAGCCGCTCAGGAGCCGGCTCTGCGAGGCCCGTTATACAACCAGCCGCAACCCGTTGAACAGCAGCCTGTTGTGGAGCCTGAACCCGTTGTAGAAGAGACAAAACCCGCGCGTCCGCCGCTTTACTATTTTGAAGAAGTGGAAGAGAAGCGTGCCCGTGAACGTGAACAACTTGCGGCCTGGTATCAACCGATTCCAGAACCTGTTAAAGAACCAGAACCGATCAAATCTTCGCTAAAAGCACCTTCTGTTGCAGCAGTACCTCCAGTGGAAGCCGCTGCCGCCGTTTCTCCGCTGGCATCTGGCGTGAAAAAAGCGACACTGGCGACGGGGGCTGCCGCAACCGTTGCCGCGCCAGTCTTCAGTCTGGCAAATAGCGGTGGACCGCGTCCACAGGTCAAAGAGGGGATTGGCCCCCAGTTGCCACGACCGAAACGCATCCGCGTGCCAACTCGTCGTGAACTGGCGTCTTACGGTATTAAGCTGCCCTCACAGCGTGCGGCAGAAGAAAAAGCCCGTGAAGCCCAGCGCAATCAGTATGATTCTGGCGATCAGTATAACGATGATGAAATCGATGCGATGCAGCAGGATGAACTGGCGCGTCAATTCGCCCAGACACAGCAGCAACGCTACGGCGAACAGTATCAACATGATGTGCCCGTGAACGCAGAAGATGCAGATGCTGCGGCAGAGGCTGAACTGGCTCGTCAGTTTGCTCAAACTCAACAACAACGTTATTCCGGCGAACAACCGGCTGGGGCGAATCCGTTCACTCTGGATGATTTTGAATTTTCGCCAATGAAAGCATTGCTGGATGATGGTCCACACGAACCGCTGTTTACGCCAATTGTTGAACCTGTACAGCAGCCGCAACAACCGGTTGCACCGCAGCAGCAATATCAGCAGCCGCAACAGCCAGTTGCGCCGCAGCCGCAGTATCAGCAGCCACAACAGCCAGTTGCGCCACAGCCGCAGGATACCCTGCTTCATCCGCTGTTGATGCGTAATGGCGACAGCCGTCCGTTGCATAAACCGACGACGCCGCTGCCTTCTCTGGATTTGTTGACACCTCCGCCGAGCGAAGTGGAGCCGGTAGATACCTTTGCGCTTGAACAAATGGCGCGTCTGGTGGAAGCGCGTCTGGCTGATTTCCGTATTAAAGCCGATGTCGTCAATTACTCTCCGGGGCCAGTTATCACTCGCTTTGAACTTAACCTGGCACCTGGCGTAAAAGCGGCGCGCATTTCTAACTTGTCACGGGACCTTGCCCGTTCACTTTCGACGGTGGCGGTGCGTGTCGTTGAAGTTATTCCTGGCAAACCCTATGTAGGTCTGGAGTTACCGAATAAAAAACGACAAACCGTTTATCTGCGCGAAGTTTTGGATAACGCCAAATTCCGCGATAATCCGTCGCCATTAACCGTGGTGCTGGGTAAAGATATCGCCGGTGAGCCGGTGGTTGCCGATCTGGCAAAAATGCCGCACTTGTTGGTTGCGGGGACTACCGGTTCCGGTAAGTCTGTCGGTGTGAACGCGATGATCCTGAGCATGCTTTATAAAGCACAGCCAGAAGATGTTCGTTTCATCATGATCGACCCGAAAATGCTGGAGCTTTCGGTTTATGAAGGCATTCCGCATCTGTTAACGGAAGTCGTTACTGATATGAAAGATGCCGCCAACGCGCTGCGCTGGTGTGTTAACGAGATGGAGCGTCGTTATAAACTGATGTCTGCGCTGGGTGTGCGTAATCTGGCGGGTTATAACGAAAAAATTGCTGAAGCCGATAGGATGATGCGTCCGATTCCAGACCCGTACTGGAAGCCGGGTGACAGTATGGATGCCCAGCATCCGGTGCTGAAAAAAGAACCGTACATTGTGGTGTTGGTGGACGAATTTGCCGACCTGATGATGACGGTAGGTAAAAAAGTGGAAGAGCTGATAGCACGTCTGGCGCAAAAAGCCCGTGCCGCGGGTATCCACCTCGTACTGGCAACGCAGCGTCCATCGGTTGATGTTATTACTGGTCTGATTAAAGCGAATATTCCGACCCGTATCGCCTTTACCGTATCCAGTAAGATTGACTCACGTACCATTCTTGATCAGGCTGGCGCGGAATCACTGCTGGGTATGGGGGATATGCTTTACTCTGGGCCGAACTCCACGTTGCCGGTACGTGTTCATGGTGCTTTTGTTCGCGATCAGGAAGTTCATGCCGTGGTGCAGGACTGGAAAGCGCGTGGCCGCCCACAGTATGTTGATGGCATCACCTCCGACAGTGAAAGCGAAGGTGGCGCGGGCGGTTTCGATGGCGCTGAAGAACTGGATCCGTTGTTCGATCAGGCGGTGCAGTTTGTCACTGAAAAACGCAAAGCATCAATTTCTGGCGTACAGCGTCAGTTCCGCATTGGTTATAACCGTGCAGCGCGTATTATCGAACAGATGGAAGCGCAGGGGATTGTCAGCGAACAGGGGCACAACGGTAATCGTGAAGTGCTGGCCCCACCGCCGTTTGACTAATTAATGCATCGTATGCCGGAAAAGGCGCGGTAGCGTCGCATCCGGCACTCTATCAACTGAAAATTCAGTATTTTCTTCTTTCCTCAAGCTGATTATTAGCCTGGAATAGAGAGTAGAGGGAGCTCCCGGTCGGGAGTGACGTAATTTGAGGAATAATGATGAAAAAAATTGCTATCACCTGTGCATTACTCTCAAGCTTAGTAGCAAGCAGCGTTTGGGCTGATGCCGCAAGCGATCTGAAAAGCCGCCTGGATAAAGTCAGCAGCTTCCACGCCAGCTTCACACAAAAAGTGACTGACGGTAGCGGCGCGGCGGTGCAGGAAGGTCAGGGCGATCTGTGGGTGAAACGTCCAAACTTATTCAACTGGCATATGACTCAACCTGACGAAAGCATTCTGGTTTCTGACGGTAAAACACTGTGGTTCTATAACCCGTTCGTTGAGCAAGCTACGGCAACCTGGCTGAAAGATGCCACCGGTAATACGCCGTTTATGCTGATTGCCCGCAACCAGTCCAGCGACTGGCAGCAGTACAATATCAAACAGAATGGCGATGACTTTGTCCTGACGCCGAAAGCCAGCAATGGCAATCTGAAGCAGTTCACCATTAACGTGGGACGTGATGGCACAATCCATCAGTTTAGCGCGGTGGAGCAGGACGATCAGCGCAGCAGTTATCAGCTGAAATCCCAGCAAAATGGGGCTGTGGATGCAGCGAAATTTACCTTCACCCCGCCGCAAGGCGTCACGGTAGATGATCAACGTAAGTAGAGGCACCTGAGTGAGCAATCTGTCGCTCGATTTTTCGGATAATACTTTTCAACCTCTGGCCGCGCGTATGCGGCCAGAAAATTTAGCACAGTATATCGGCCAGCAACATTTGCTGGCTGCGGGGAAGCCGTTGCCGCGCGCTATCGAAGCCGGGCATTTGCATTCTATGATCCTCTGGGGGCCACCGGGTACCGGCAAAACAACCCTCGCTGAAGTGATTGCCCGCTATGCGAACGCTGATGTGGAACGTATTTCTGCTGTCACCTCTGGCGTGAAAGAGATTCGCGAGGCGATTGAGCGCGCTCGGCAAAACCGCAATGCAGGTCGCCGCACTATTCTTTTTGTTGACGAAGTTCACCGTTTCAACAAAAGCCAGCAGGATGCATTTCTGCCACATATTGAAGACGGCACCATCACTTTTATTGGCGCAACCACTGAAAACCCGTCATTTGAGCTTAATTCGGCACTGCTTTCCCGTGCCCGTGTCTATCTGCTGAAATCCCTCAGTACAAAGGATATTGAGCAAGTACTAACTCAGGCGATGGAAGACAAGACCCGTGGCTATGGTGGTCAGGATATTGTTCTGCCAGATGAAACACGACGCGCCATTGCTGAACTGGTGAATGGCGACGCGCGCCGGGCGTTAAATACGCTGGAAATGATGGCGGATATGGCCGAAGTCGATGATAGCGGTAAGCGGGTCCTGAAACCTGAATTACTGACCGAAATCGCCGGTGAACGTAGCGCCCGCTTTGATAACAAAGGCGATCGCTTTTACGATCTCATTTCCGCACTGCATAAGTCGGTACGTGGTAGCGCACCCGATGCGGCGCTGTACTGGTATGCGCGAATTATTACTGCCGGAGGCGATCCGTTATATGTCGCGCGTCGCTGTCTGGCGATAGCGTCGGAAGATGTGGGTAATGCTGATCCACGAGCGATGCAGGTGGCAATTGCGGCCTGGGATTGCTTTACTCGCGTTGGCCCGGCGGAAGGTGAACGCGCCATTGCTCAGGCGATTGTTTACCTCGCCTGCGCGCCAAAAAGCAACGCTGTCTACACCGCGTTTAAAGCCGCGCTGGCCGATGCTCGCGAACGTCCGGATTATGACGTGCCGGTTCATTTGCGTAATGCGCCGACGAAATTAATGAAGGAAATGGGCTACGGGCAGGAATATCGTTACGCTCATGATGAAGCAAACGCTTATGCTGCCGGTGAGGTTTATTTCCCGCCGGAAATAGCACAAACACGCTATTATTTCCCGACAAACAGGGGCCTTGAAGGCAAGATTGGCGAAAAGCTCGCCTGGCTGGCTGAACAGGATCAAAATAGCCCCATAAAACGCTACCGTTAATGTTATCGTTGCGGTAATGTTGTTACTGTATCCCTGTGGTCGCAGGCTGTGGCCACATCTCCCATTTAATTCGATAAGCACAGGATAAGCATGCTCGATCCCAATCTGCTGCGTAATGAGCCAGACGCAGTCGCTGAAAAACTGGCACGCCGGGGCTTTAAGCTGGATGTAGATAAGCTGGGCGCTCTTGAAGAGCGTCGTAAAGTATTGCAGGTCAAAACGGAAAACCTGCAAGCGGAGCGTAACTCCCGATCGAAATCCATTGGCCAGGCGAAAGCGCGCGGGGAAGATATCGAGCCTTTACGTCTGGAAGTGAACAAACTGGGCGAAGAGCTGGATGCAGCAAAAGCCGAGCTGGATGCTTTACAGGCTGAAATTCGCGATATCGCGCTAACCATCCCTAACCTGCCTGCAGATGAAGTGCCGGTAGGTAAAGACGAAAATGACAACGTTGAAGTCAGCCGCTGGGGCACCCCGCGTGAGTTTGACTTTGAAGTTCGTGACCATGTGACGCTGGGTGAAATGCACTCTGGCCTCGACTTTGCAGCCGCAGTTAAGTTGACTGGTTCCCGCTTTGTGGTAATGAAAGGGCAGATTGCTCGCATGCACCGCGCACTGTCGCAGTTTATGCTGGATCTGCATACCGAACAGCATGGCTACAGTGAGAACTATGTTCCGTACCTGGTTAACCAGGACACGCTGTACGGTACGGGGCAACTGCCGAAATTTGCTGGCGATCTGTTCCATACTCGTCCGCTGGAAGAAGAAGCAGACACCAGTAACTATGCGCTGATCCCAACGGCAGAAGTTCCGCTGACCAACCTGGTACGCGGTGAAATCATCGATGAAGATGATCTGCCAATTAAGATGACCGCCCACACCCCATGTTTCCGTTCTGAAGCTGGTTCATATGGTCGTGACACTCGTGGTCTGATCCGTATGCACCAGTTCGACAAAGTTGAAATGGTGCAGATCGTGCGCCCGGAAGACTCAATGGCGGCGCTGGAAGAGATGACCGGTCATGCGGAA
>OGQJ01001490.1_pt1 | contig 20792 bp, 16 predicted proteins | sample 1553161 | NCBI WGS metagenome assembly OGQJ01 (sample SAMEA2579923, study PRJEB22360) | human gut metagenome | biome: human gut; feature: human-associated habitat; material: faeces | place: Denmark | collected 2008/2010 | reverse complement strand
TTCCATCGGGAGCTAACAACAAAAAGTCCCCGAAAAGGGGACTTTTTACTTGTGCGGTCGGTCGCGTTATAGTCCGAACTTTTGCTTGATCAGATCGACGGCATCGAGCTTTTCCCAGCCGAAGAATTCGATCTCGCGCTCCACCTCGCGGCCGTCCTCCCACACTTTCTCCTTGCGGGTGTAGGGGCGGTTGCCGAAATGTCCGTAGGATGCCGTCGCTTCGAAGATCGGGTTTTTGAGGCCGAATTTCTTTACGATAGCTGCCGGACGCAGGTCGAAGAGCTTGGCGATACGGCGGGCGATCTCCCCGTCGGTCATGTCCGCGAGCTTCGGATTGCGGCTGCATACCGCACCGTGCGTATCGACGAAGACGGAGATCGGTTCGGCGATCCCGATGGCATAGCTCAACTCCACGAGAATTTCGTCCGCGATCCCGGCCGCCACCATGTTCTTGGCGATGTAGCGGGCTGCGTAAGCTGCCGAACGGTCCACCTTCGAGGAGTCCTTGCCCGAGAAGGCGCCGCCGCCGTGGGCACCGCGTCCGCCGTAGCTATCGACGATGATCTTGCGGCCCGTGAGTCCCGTATCTCCGTGCGGGCCGCCGATGACGAACTTGCCCGTGGGATTCACGTGCAGGATATAGTCGTCGCCGATCAGTCGCGCCAACTTATCCTTGGCGCGTTCCAGACGGGCCTTGACGCGTGGAATGAGGATCGTGCGCACGTCCTCGCGGATCTTCTCCTGCATGCGTTTTTCGGCCATCTTCTCGGTGACGCCCTTGCTCGTGGGGATGAAATCGTCGTGCTGGGTCGAAACCACGATGGTATGTACGCGCAGCGGACGGTGCGTCTGTTCGTCGTATTCGATCGTTACCTGCGACTTGGCGTCGGGACGCAGGTAGGTCATCACCTGCCCTTCGCGGCGGATGACGGCCAGTTCCTTGAGAATGACGTGCGAGAGGATGAGCGTCGCAGGCATGTATTCGCGCGTTTCGTTGCACGCATAGCCGAACATGATGCCCTGATCGCCCGCGCCTTGTTCTTCTTCGGCCTCGCGCACGACACCCTGGTTAATGTCCGGAGACTGTTCGTGGATCGCGGAGAGTACGCCGCAGGAATTACCGTCGAACTGATATTCGCTTTTGGTATAACCGATACGGTTGATTACGCGGCGTGTTACGTGCTGGATATCGACGTAGGCGCTCGAACGCACTTCGCCCGCGACGACAACCAGACCGGTGGTACAGAGCGTTTCGCAGGCTACTTTGGAGTTGGGGTCGTGACGAAGGAATTCGTCGAGAATGGCATCGGAAATCTGATCCGAAACTTTGTCGGGGTGTCCTTCGGACACGGACTCCGACGTAAATAAAAATCCCATTTTACATTTTTTTTGGAAGTTAAACGTATAAAATGGGGAAAAATTGGCTGCTGGAATAAAAAAGCTGTTTTAGCTATTTTTTATTGTGGTTTGCAATCAGTCAAATCTTTCCACATCCCCCGCCGATCGGCGAGGACTGCAAAGGTAAACATAAAAAACGGGGAATAAAAACTTATTCCCCATATTATCTTACGAAAAATAGGTGCCGTCTTATAGGGCCTTGGTATCTATCGGGTTACGTTCAAGGTCGGCAGATTCAGGATTTGGGCTCGGGTGAATTATTCTGTGTGCCGACGGCGGAGTTTTCGCTTCGCGACACGTCTAAAAGCAGGAAACACAATAATCGTCTTTTCTGGGCGTTCTGTAACTAAATAGAAACGCTCAAACAGAAACAGCCTATGGAATAAAATTGCCTCCGTAATAAAACCAGTTAAATTATTTCAATATTGGATTATGAAAAAGGCATTGTTATTATTAGGTATGATTGCCGCAGGCGCCGCATCCGGCGGTGTCGTCGCCTGGAGTATTTTATCGCCGGCCGAAAAGAACGGCACGCATGTTGTTACGCCGCAAAGCGGGGCAGTGTCTGACGACCCCTTTTCTCAGGCGGGAACCCATTTCACTTCGTATCAGGCCGAGCAGTATCCGGATCTTACGTATGCTGCCGAGAATGCTGTCAAGGCCGTCGTGAATATCGAGGTGGTTCAGGAGATCGAAGTTCCCGAGCGGCAGTACGATCCGTTTTTCGAATTTTTCGGTATTCCCCAGCAGGGCCGGCGCGGCCCTTCGACACAGGAGCGTCGGGGCGGAGGATCCGGCGTGATTATTTCCGCAGACGGTTACATCGTGACCAACAACCATGTGGTGGACGAGGCTACGCGCCTTCGCGTGAAGCTGAGCGACGGCCGCACGTTCGACGCCAAGGTGATCGGTACCGACCCCACGACGGATGTGGCGCTGGTGAAGATCGAGGCCGAGGACCTGCCTACGTTGCCTTTCGGCAGTTCGGATTCGCTCCGGTTGGGCGAATGGGTGCTGGCCATCGGATCGCCCTATAACCTGCAATCGACCATTACGGCCGGTATCGTGAGTGCCAAAGCGCGTCAGTTGGATGTCATTCCGAGCGAATTCCGCATCGAGTCGTTTATCCAGACGGATGCGGCCGTCAATCCCGGTAATTCGGGCGGTGCGTTGGTCAATACGCGCGGCGAACTGGTCGGTATCAATACCGTAATCAAGACGATGACGGGTAGCTATGTCGGTTATTCGTTCGCGGTCCCCGAAACGATCGTCCGCAAGGTGGTCGTGGATCTCAAGGAGTACGGCGTCGTGCAGCGGGCTCTGTTGGGTCTGGCATTCCGCCCCATAGATCAGAATTTCATCGATCAGATGGGCGAGGAAACGGGTATCGAGGAGTTGGGCGGCGTTTATGTCGCCAGTGTGTCCGAAGGGGGCGCTGCCTCGCAGGCCGGTATCCGCAAGGGAGATGTAATTCTTTCGGTCGATGGCGTGGAGTTGAACGAGGCTGCGACGCTTCAGGAGCAGATCGGCAAGCACCGTCCCAACGACAAGGTAAAATTAATGATAAAAAGGTCGGGTTCGATGAAACAAATCGAGGTGACCTTGCGTAATAAAGCAGGTAAGACGGAACTCCTCACGCGGGACGACGTCGATGTGATGGAAGTTTTGGGTGGAAAGTTCGCCACGGCCGATGAACGTCTGTGTCGCCGACTGGAGATCAGAGGCGGTGTGGAAGTGCTGGCAATCAAGGCGAACGGTATTCTGTCGAAGGCACGGGTAAGACCGGGATTCGTGATTACCCACATCAACGACAAGTCCGTGCGTTCGCTCTCCGATATGCAGCGGATGACCGATAAGGTTCGCAGCATCGACGGAGTATATCCCGACGGACGTTCGGCGAGCTATGTGCTTGTCGAATAGGGAAGCGCCAGGAAAGCCGGGTATGTTTTACCGTTTTTTATTGCCGTAGTTTAAGAATATTCTTATAAAATTAAATATGCGTCAGTTAAAAATTACGAAGTCCATCACCAACCGTGAGAGCGCGTCTTTGGACAAGTACCTGCAGGAAATCGGCAAGGAGGAGCTCATTACGGTTGAGGAGGAGGTGGAACTTGCCCAGCGAATCAAGAAGGGTGACCAGGAGGCATTGGAGAAGCTCACCAAAGCCAATCTGCGTTTCGTCGTGTCGGTGGCCAAGCAGTATCAGAATCAAGGCCTCAGTCTGCCCGACTTGATTAACGAGGGAAACCTCGGTCTTATCAAGGCTGCGGAGAAGTTCGACGAAACCCGGGGTTTCAAGTTTATTTCGTATGCCGTGTGGTGGATTCGTCAGTCGATCCTGCAAGCTCTGGCCGAGCAGTCGCGTATCGTGCGCCTGCCGCTCAATCAGGTGGGCTCGCTCAATAAGATCAACAAGGCTTTCGCCCGTTTCGAGCAGGAGCACGAGCGCACCCCTTCGCCCGAGGAGTTGGCGAATGAGTTGGAGCTTCCCAAGGAGAAGGTGACCGATACGCTGCGTGTCGCCGGCCGCCATGTTTCGGTGGATGCGCCTTTTGCCGACGGCGAGGACAACAGCCTGCTCGATGTGCTGGTGAACCCCGATTCGCCCAATGCCGACAGAGGGTTGATTAACGAGTCGCTCTCGACCGAGGTGGATCGTGCCTTGGAAACGCTGACCGAACGCGAGCGGGATATCATCAAATATTTCTTCGGCATCGGCTGTTCGGAAATGACGCTCGAAGAGATCGGCGAAAAATTCGACCTGACGCGCGAACGTGTACGCCAGATCAAGGAGAAGGCAATCCGTCGCCTGCGTCACTCCTCCCGCAGCAAGTTGCTGAAATCTTATCTGGGGTAGAGAACCCCGTTTATGATAAAGCCGGAACTTCTAAAAGTTCCGGCTTTTTTATTCCATTTCCGAACTTTGTTTTGCAATTGTCGCCGGTGACAGTCGGTGCGGGGCGATTACCTGTCGTCGGAATATTCGTCTTCGGTCATCATACGCTGGATGCGCAGGTTTTTACCCAAGACCAGGGTGATGGACAGCAACGCGAGAGCACAGACGGCGCAAAGAGCCAGCCATTCGAGCCGTCCCAATATGCCCGATAGCAGGACCCCCGCTACGGATAGTGCCAGGACCGTGTAACAGATGACGAGAGTAATCTTAAGTGGTTGCAGCATATTTTTATGGTGGCGATTATATTTTGCAATGTATCCTTATCCGACGGTCGCAGCATTGAATTCGAGGGGCGCTATTCGCGGCCTGTGCCCGCATTTGCAATGCAGCCCTTTCTAAATCCTCTTCTCGGAGAGGGCTTGGGTCGCTGTGCTTTCAGAGAGGTACTCTAACGCGTATAATCAGGTTTTAGAAGTTATTATGCTTACCACAAAATCGGTGCCTTTCCGATGCTTTGCAGATATTCGTTGGCCCGGGAAAAGTGTTTGCTGCCGAAAAATCCCCGGTAGGCCGACAGCGGGGAGGGATGGACGGCTTTGAGGATGCAGTTGCGCTGGGGATCGGCGATGGCGCCTTTGCGCTGGGCGTAACTTCCCCACAGCATGTAAACGATGCCTTGCTTGCGCTGTGCGATGGCCCGCACGACCGCATCGGTGAAAGTTTCCCAGCCGTGTCCTGCGTGGGAGGCCGCTTCGTGCGCCCGGACCGTCAGCACGGCATTGAGTAGCAGCACGCCCTGTTCGGCCCAGCGGTCGAGGTTGCCCGTCGGGGGGATGGGTGTCCCGGTGTCGTCGGAAACCTCCTTGAAGATGTTTTGCAACGAGGGTGGGAACGGCACGCCGTCGCCTACCGAGAAGCAGAGCCCGTTGGCTTGTCCGGGGCCGTGGTAGGGATCCTGGCCGATGATGACGACCTTCAGTTTGTCGAAGGGGCATTTGTCGAAGGCCCGGAAGATATTGCTGCCGCGCGGGTAGATGCGGTGCGTGGCATATTCCTGCCGTACGAATTGCGTAAGGGCGGCGAAATAAGGTTTCTCGAATTCGGGAGAGAGCAGCTCTTTCCAGTCGGGGGCGATCTTTACATCCATGTTGCAAGGTGGTTAAAGTGGTGTAAATGTAGTAAAAAGTTGGCAGATTCCTGTTATCTTTGCACAAGGATATGAAGAAAGCATTTTTGTTTCTGGCGTTGTGCCTGTTCGGTGCAGGCCGCGCAGCGGCTGCGGAACCCGTCGACAGTGTTCGCAATGTGATTTATATGATCGGCGACGGCATGGGCCTGGCGCATGTTTCGATGCTCGCCGTCGAAGGCGGCTATGCCCCGACGGCTTTCGACCGGGCACAGGGTATTGCCCTGATCTCGACCTATTCGGCCAACAACCGGGTGACGGATTCCGCGGCTGCGGGGACGGCGCTGGCATGTGGGAGCAAGACGAATAACGGTACGTTGGGGCTGGATCCCCGGGGCGGGCGTCTGCAGTCGCTCATCGAATGGGCGGTGGCCGAAGGGATGCCTGCGGGGATTGCCGTGAAATGCCATCTCCAGCATGCCACCCCTGCTGCGTTTTACGCGCATGTTCCGGATCGGGGCGACGAAAAGGCCATTACGCGCGACCTGCTGGCGAGCAATATCGACGTGCTCATAGGTGCCGGCAGGCGGCTCGAAAAGGAGTCCTCCGAGGGCGGTTCGTATCGTGATGCGTTCGGCCGCCGCGGCTATGCGGTCGTCGGTTCGCTCGAAGAGGCGGAGCCGGTTCGTGCGGGACGGTTGCTGTGTGCCGTGACCGATGAAAATATCCCGAAGACGATCCGGCGCGAAGATTACCTGCGCTGCGCCACGCAGAAGGCACTGGAAATACTCGCCCATAATGCCGATTCCGTCGGCCGCGGCTTTGTGCTGATGGTCGAGGGCTCGCTAATCGACGGTGCGTCGCATGGTAACGATGCGGAGAAGATACTGGCCGAAATGCGCGATTTCGAGCGTGCCGTGGCTGCGGCGATGGACTTTGCCGACCGCACGCCGGGGACGCTGGTCGTAGTGACGGCCGACCATGAAACCAGATGGCGAGCAGCTTGATGGTGTAGCCCATGTCGGCCGCATGCTTGAAATCGACGGGCTCAATGGAATGAATGCCCTGCGTGAAAACGTCATCGAGCGTCACGCGAGAGTTGAAGGCGATGGAGGCGAGGATGGCGATCTTGGCGGCCGCGTCGTCCCCATCGACGTCGGCCGTGGGGTCGGCCTCGGCGTAACCAAGCTCCTGGGCACGCTTGAGCACCGTATCGTAGTCCAACCCGTGCTGCATCTCGGTGAGCATGTAATTGGTCGTTCCGTTCACGATGCCGAGCACTGTGCTAATCTCGTTGCTGATGAGCGTGTGCTTGAGCGGCTGGATGATGGGAATGCCGCCACCAACCGATGCCTCGAAGGCGACTTCGACGCCGTTGGTATCTGCCGCATGGAAGATCTCCTCGCCGCGCGTGGCCATGAGGGCCTTGTTGGCGGTGATGACGTTCTTCTTCGCAGCGAGCGCGTCGAGCACGACATCGGCGGCAAGCTCCGTACCACCGATGAGCTCGACAACGATGTCGATGTTGGGATCGGAGATGATGTCCTCGTAGGAATCGACGATGGCTTCGTCGGGAATGCCAAGGGCCCTGAGTTTAGACGAGGTGCGTGTCGTGGCCTTGGAAATGACCATGTCGACGCCGGCATGCCTCATGAAGTCGTCATGGTGCCTTTGAAGTATGCGCACGAAACCACCACCGACGGTTCCGCATCCCACCAGTCCTATCTTCACCTGCTTCATGATTATCTCCCTTTTCGGAACATGTATGAGCTTACGAGCATATGTCGCGGGCGAGCAGGTCGTCGTAGGTCTCGCGACGCACGACCTCGCGGACGGCGCCATCGCGCACGAAGACGATACCGGGACGTACCTGCTTGTTGTAGTTGCTCGCCATCTCGTTGCAATACGCGCCGGTGCCGAGCACGCAGATATGGTCGCCGGCCTCGCAGGCCTGCAGGGGCGCGTTCTTGACGACGACGTCACCGGACTCACAGTGCTTGCCGACGATATCGCAAATCACGTCGCGCGGCTTGTCGGCGCGCTCGACGACGAAAGCCTCGTACTTCGAACCATAGAGCGCCGTACGAATGTTATCGGTCATGCCACCATCGATGGCGACGTAGGTGCAGATGCCGGGAACCGTCTTGACCGACCCGACGGTGTAGAGCGTGATGCCGGCATTTGCGACGATCGAGCGGCCGGGCTCCACGAAGATGTGGGGATACGGATAATCGTACTCGCTGCAGTTGGCGTGAATGGCCCCCGTCGCGATCTGGGCGAACTGCGCGATGGTCGAGGGACGATCGTAGATGGTGTAGGGAATGCCAAGACCGCCGCCCATGTCGAAGATCTGCGCGACGAATCCATGTGCCTGCCTCATGTCGTTCATGAACCCGAACATCGTCTTGATCGCCTCGACATAGGAGGTGAGCTCGAAGATCTGCGAGCCGATGTGGCAATGGAAGCCCGCGACCTCGATGCCCGGCAGCGTCAGGGCGTAGACGAGGGCCTCCTCGGCCGCTCCGTTGCGGATGTTGAAGCCAAACTTGGAATCCTCGTTGGCCGTCTGGATGTAGGCATGGGTGTCGGCCTCGATGCCGGGGCACACGCGGATGATGATCTTCTGCGTGACGCCCTGCGCGCTCGCGTATGCGGAGACGCGCTCGATTTCCTCGTGCGTGTCGACGACGAAGCATGCGACGCCGGCGTCGACGTACTCCTCGATCTCGCGTTGCGACTTGTTGTTACCCTGGGCGAAGACATGTTCCATCGGGAATCCCGCCGCCTTGGCGATGGCGAGCTCTCCCCCGCTGGCCACGTCGATGTAGCAATCCTCGTCGGCGACGATCTTGTCCATCGCAACGCAACAGAAGGCCTTGGCCGCGTAGACGATGTCGCTTTGGGGGTAGCACGTGCGGAACTCGTCACGGTAGCTCGCGAGCTGACGTCGGATATGCGCCTCGTCGTAGACGTAGAGCGCGGTACCGAAGTCGCGAGCGATATCGCGCAAATCGATGCCGTCGAGCATCACCTTGTCGCCGTCAACTTCCATGCTCATGGGGGCGACCTTGAGCAGGTCAGAGGCCTTCATGTAGTCGGGCAAGACGTGCTCGCGTGTTGGTGCAATGGACATGTGGGTCTCTCCTTCGTTACATGCTCGTGGGGGCCGACACGCCAAGGAGCGACAGGGCATTTCTCAGGACACGTCGCGTCGCGTCGCATACGCAGAGGCGTGCGGTCGTGAGCCGCTCGTCATCGCCGATGACGTGGCATTGGGTATAGAACTGGTGAAACTCCCCGGCCAGGCTCGTGGCGTAGTGCGTGAGTCTGAACGGAGCGAGGTCACGCGCGCAACCCGCGACAAGTTCGCCGAACTCGTCGATGCGGCGGGCGAGGGCGAGCTCGGTCTCATGGGTGAGAGGCGAGAGGTCGACATCTTGCGGAATGAGCGATGCGGCAATCGCATCGGGATCGGCATCTGCATCTTCGACGCCCGCTGCCTTGCGCAATATCGAACATATGCGTGCATGTGCATATTGGACGTAGTAGACCGGATTGGTCGAGTCCTGCTTCTTGGCCTGCTCGATATCGAAGTCAATTGCCTGGTCGGTCGAGCGCGCGAGCATGAGAAAGCGCGTGGCATCGGCTCCGACTTCGTCGAGAACCTCTTCGAAGCTCACCATCTCACCCGTGCGCTTGGACATGCGAACGGGCTCGCCATCACGAAAGAGGTTGACCATCTGGCCGATGACGACCTCGGGCTGGCCCGGATGGCCAAAGACGTGACCGACCGACTGGATGCGCTTGATGTAGCCGTGGTGGTCGGCGCCCAGGATGTCGATGCAGCGGTCGAAGCCGCGGTCGAACTTGTTCTTGTGATAGGCGATGTCCGGGGCGAAGTACGTGTAGCTGCCATCGGCCTTGACGAGCACGCGGTCCTTGTCGTCGCCAAAGTCCGTCGTCCTGAACCAGACGGCATCATCCTTGTCGTAGAGGTAGCCCCCCTCGCGCAGGGCGTCGAGCGCACGGGTGAGGCGCGAGCTGCCATCATCGTCCTGTGCGTAGGTGCTGCGCTCGGAATACCACACGTCGAACTCGAGGCCGAAGCCGGAAAGGAGCTCCTTGGTGTGGTCGAAGACGGTCTTGTACGCGAGTTCCTTGAAGTGGACGGCGCGTTCGTCAGGATCCGCGTCGACCCAGGCGGGCCCTTCCGAATCGTAGATGATGCCGGCAATATCGATGACGTAGGCACCGGCATAGCAGTTCTCGGGAAGCTCGGCTCGATACGATTCCATGTTCTCGATGATGAGCCGGCAGGCGTCCTCCACGCTGGTCGCCGCGCCTTCGGTGATGAGCCGTGCAACTTGCAGGTAGCGAATGGCAACGGATTCGGCGAAGATGTCCATCTGGTTGCCCGCGTCATTGATGTAGAACTCGCGGGTCACATCATAGCCTGCGAATGAGAGGACGTTTGCCATCGCGTCGCCGAGCGCCGCCCACCGACCGTGTCCAAGGTGCATGGGACCGGTGGGATTGGCGGAAATGAACTCGAGGTCGACCTTGATGCCATCTCCGGCATGGCTGGAGCCATAGGCCGTGTCTTCGCTCCGGACCACGCGAAAGATGCCCTGTAGGGCGGCATCGGAAAGCCTGATGTTGATGAAGCCGGGACCGGCGACCTCGACCGATTCGATTTCGGGTGCGGTCTCGATGTGCGCGGCGACGATCTGGGCGATCTCGCGCGGATTCATGTGAGCCTGCTTGGCGCATCGCATGGCGACCGAAGATGCCCAGTCACCATGAGAGAGGTCGCGAGGACGCTCGACGCCTATCTCGGGAACGTCTTCGAGGGGAAGCTCCCCCGACCGGATTGCTGATTGGACTGCGGTTGAGATGATGTCTTCGACTAGCGCGCGCACGGGGCTTGGTTCCTTTCAGGGTCTTTGCATACGAAGTCATCATTTTAGCCGAACACGGCGAGCTGATGCGCGAGAAGAGGCGGGTACTTCGCGTCACCCGTTAAAGGAGGCAAGCGCATGGGCCGACCTGAGGCGCTCGACGATCGGCGGAATGACGCATTTGCGAATCTGCATGGAGGAGTATTCGTAACTCGTGTAGATGGCCAATGTCGCGTTGACGGAATTGAGGTCCGTGCCATCTATGGAGAGAACCGGCCTCATGTCCTCGTAGAGGTAGCCGCCTTTTTCGAGCGCCGCATACGCAATCTGCGGAATGTCGGTCTGGACCGAGTCAAGGTCGATGCTGTCGGAAAAGACCAGGGGCAGCGAAATGGTCTGGTACGGGGGAAGAACGCTGATGGCCGTCGTGTTGAGCATGGCGTTGGGCAGGATGTAGTTGTTTCCGGAGGAATCCTGGACCTTCATGACGCGCCAGGTGATGTCCTTGATCTGTCCCGTGATGTTTCCGACCGTGACCCAATCGCCGAGCGTGAGGTCACGCGAAAGCGACATCTGCAGGCCACCTATGAGATTCGATATGGTGTTTTGCAGGCCAAGGGACAAGGCAATGCCGCCAATGCCGAGGGCACCCCAGAGCACGGCGGTGTTGTAGTCGAAGCATGCCTTGAGCAAGATGGAGAGGCCCACGATCCAGACGCCCACGCGAATGACGTTGGCGATGATCGAACCGCCCACTTCGCCACCGGTCGTCTTGTTGAGGGCGCGGTGCATGATGGTCACGAGCAGCTGCGAGAGGACGAGCGTGGCGATGATGATCAGAACGCCGACGGCGATGACCGTGAAATATCCCCCGTGCGCGTACAGGTATGTGCTCTCGATTCCCTTCATGGAGTCATGCACCGCATCCAATCTAGCCCGCGTAGTCGATAAGCTTCGCGGCGACCTGCTTCTTGCGCGACAAGACGCCGGGCATCCAGACCGGGCCGTTTTCGAACGAAATCTCGAAGGCGTCGGCGATGAAGTCCGTGTCGCCCGCGGCGACGAAGTCACTGCCCTCCACGATGATGTCGGTCAGCAGCATGAGCGCGGCATCGTAGCCGCCCTCTTCCTGGATCTTGGCTACCTGCTCGGCGATGTCGTCCGTGCGCTTGCGCAATCCCTCGAGGTCGACGGTCTCGTACTGGGCAATCCAGCACTTCTTGCCGCCGAAGTTGAACTCCTTGGAATCACGGCTGCAGATGTCCTCGACGGAAACGTCATCGTCGCCGCCACGGGACTTGAAGATCCTCATGCCGAACTCGACCGGGTCGACGTCGAGCACCTTGGCAAGCTTCTCGACGTGCCTGGCATCCGTCTCGGTCGCCGTGGGTGACTTGAGAATCACCGTGTCGGTGAGGATGGCGGATAACAGGCAAGCGGCGATCTGCTCGTCCGTGGCAATGCCAAAGTACTCGTAGAGCTTCGTGATGATCGAGGTGGTGGAGCCCCAGGGAAGGTTAATGAAGGTGATGGGCGCCGACGTGGACACGTCGGCAATGCGATGGTGGTCGATGATTTCGGCGACCTCGGCATCCTCGATGCCGTCAACGGCCTGTCCCATCTCGTTGTGGTCGACGAGAACGAGCACGTCGCCTTCCCCCACGCGCTCGATGAGGGCGGGCGGCTCGATGCCATACTCGTCGAACAGCATGGCGCTCTCGGCGGGAAGCTCGCCCAGGCGCACGGGAACGTACGTGTTTTCGGAATCGGTCATGTTCTTGAGATTGGCATAGGTGTATGCCGCCATGATCGAGTCATTGTCGGGGTTCTTGTGACCGACTACGTAAATCTGTGCCATGGAATCCTCTCCTCGAAATCGAAATACCGCGATTATACCTTTAGCCGAGCTTGACGATGGGCGCATATCCCTTGAGAAGCGTCTTCGTCTTGCCGCTCTTCTTGAAGTAGACGGAAATCTTGTCTCCGTCCATGCCGACGACAACACCCGGTCCGAAGGTCTTGTGCTCGACGCGGTCTCCCTCTGCAAAGTCGTTTGCAGTCGTGGGGGTCACGTCTTCGCGGGCGGTATCGTGCGCCGCGGCATATCCACCGCTACCATAGACACGTCCGCCATACATCTCCTCGCCCTGGCCGCTTCCGGAAATGCCCCGGCGATCGCCACGTTTTTCCCATCCCGTTCCCGAGTAACCTAGTGACCCGACGCCTTCGGAGGCGAGGAGCTCCTCGGGCATCTCGGAGATAAAACGGCTGCGGGCATTGGCCTGCGTATCGTTGAAGATCCGCCTGCGAGCCGCGCAGGTGAGAAAGAGGCGCTTGCGTGCGCGCGTGATGGCGACGTAGGCAAGACGACGCTCCTCCTCCACGCCGTTTTCGAGCATCGACGCCGTGTGTGGAAAGATCGATTCCTCCATGCCGGCGACGAAGACGTTGTCGAACTCGAGGCCCTTGGCCGAATGCACCGTCATGAACGTGACGGAATCCATCTGGTCGTTTCCAAGGGAGTCGAGGTCGGTTCTCAGGCTCAACCATTCCATGAAGTCGCCGAGCGTGGGCTCGTGATAGGTCAACTCGACTTCATTTCCATCGTCGGCATCACGCACGCCGCGGTCGGGAACGAGCTCGTGTTCGTCGACGTAATCGCGCACGACGCCGAGGAACTCACGTATGTTCTCGATACGGCCACGCGCCTCTTCGGTGTTCTGCGCCTCGAGCGCCTCGATGAGCCCCGTCTTCTCGACGATCATGTCCACCACGGCATACAGGTCGCCCCTGTACGTGCGGGCCTCGTCGATGAGCGCGATGAACTGCTCGAGGGAGCGCCGCGTGGCGGCGCGGCAGGCCGGGTCGAGCGCTTCGGAGCGGGTAGCCTCCAGGAAGGGAATGTCGCGCTGCATGGCCGTGAGCGATATGCGCTCTATGGTCGTCTTGCCGATACCGCGTCGGGGCGTGTTGATGATTCGCATGCAGCTCACGTCATCGGCCGGGTTGAGGATGACCTTGAGATAGGCCGTGACGTCCCTGATCTCGGCGCGATCGAAGAAACGCGTACCGCCGACGATGCGATACGGAACGCCCGCACGCAGAAACATGTCCTCGAGTATGCGCGATTGCGCATTCGTTCGATAGAAGACGGCGATGTCGTTGTAGCTGCTTCCCCTGGCATGCAGGTCATCGGCCGTCGCCGCGATCCAGCGGCCCTCGTCACGCTCGTCCGCCGCAAGGAAGACGGCGACTTTCTCGCCCCTCTCGCCACGCGTGAAGAGCTCCTTGCTCTTGCGGGACTGGTTGTGGGCGATGACGGCGTTTGCGCATTCGAGGATCGTTGCCGTCGAACGGTAGTTTTCCTCGAGTTTCACGGTCTTTGCCTCGGGCCAGTCACGCTCGAACTCGAGGATGTTGCGAATGTCGGCACCGCGCCACGAGTAGATCGACTGGTCATCATCACCGACGACCATGAGGTTTCCGTGCTCGGCGGCGAGCAGCTTGGTGATTTCGTATTGCGCCTTGTTGGTGTCCTGGTACTCGTCGACGAGGATGTAGCGAAAGCGCTGACCGTACTCGCGGCAGATGTCCGGATGCTGCGAGAGCAGCACGTATACGTTGACGAGCAAATCGTCGAAGTCCATCGCGTTGGCGCGTTTGAGGCGCTGCTGATAGGCTTTGAAGACCTCTGCCGTCGCCTTGTCGAGCGGGTCATGAGGACGCGGCTTGTAATCGCGCGCGCCGACGAGCTCGTTTTTCGATGACGAGATGCGTGAGCGGACGGCGTTCTCGGAAAAGCTACGGCCCGTATAACCGTAATCGGCCATGATGTCCTTGACGAGGCGTTTGGAGTCATCGCTATCGTAGATGGTGAAGTCCTCGCCATAGCCGAGGACTTCGGCGTTTGCGCGCAGGATGCGCACGCACATGCTGTGGAACGTGTAGATCCACATGCCACGCAAGCCGCCGCCGACGAGCCCTGCGAGCCTCTCGCGCATCTCGCCTGCGGCCTTGTTGGTGAAAGTCACCGCGAGAATGTTCCAGGGGGCGACGCCAAGGTCGTCGACAAGGTGCGCGATACGGTAGGTGAGCACGCGCGTCTTGCCGCTTCCAGCGCCCGCCAAAACGAGAAGCGGTCCCTCACTCGTGAGGACCGCCTCGGTTTGGGCTTCGTTAAGTGACGAGAGGTCGACCACTAGACGATCCTCTTGCCGACGGCCGACGCCACCTGCCTGAGCTCGTCGAGGAGTTCCTCGAATTGCGGCAAGGTGAGCTGCTGGGATGCATCGGACTTGGCGGTCTTGGGGTCGGGATGCACCTCGATCATGAGCGCATCGGCACCGGCGGCGATGGCGGCCTTGGCAAGGTCGCCGACGAGCGCCGTCTGGCCGGCCGGATGGCTCACGTCTACGCAGATGGGATACATCGAGCGCTGGTGGACGACGGGCACCGCGGCGATGTCGAGCGTGAAGCGCGTCGCGTTCTCGAAAGTGCGGATACCGCGCTCGCAGAGCATGACGTTGGGATTGCCGTACTGCGTGATGTACTCGACGGCGGAAAGCCATTCGTCGATGGTGGCCGCCATGCCACGCTTGAAGAGGACGGGCTGATGCGAGTCTTCGGTCGCCTTGCCGATGACCTTCAGGAGCTCGAAGTTCGCCATGTTGCGCGTGCCGATCTGGATGCCGTCGACATGCTCGAGCACCTCGACCACGTGCGTCGTGTCGACGACCTCGGTGATGGTCTTGAGACCGTGCTTCTTGCCGGCGTCTTCCATGATCTTGACACCCTCGATACCAAGACCCTGGAAGGAATACGGGCTCGTGCGCGGCTTGAAGGCGCCACCGCGAATCCACGACAGCCCCATCTTGCTCAGGCCCTCGGCGACGATATCGAACTGCTCGGTGCTTTCCACGGAGCAGGGACCGGCGAAGATGATCACCTGGTCGGCTTCGCGATTGGGAACGTATGCCTTGCTCATGCTCGGATCTCCTTCATGACCTTGAGAATCGTCGCGTATATCTCGCGGATGTCATCGTTGTACATGGGACCATCGTTGAAATCCTCGAGCCGCGTGAAGATCTCCTCCTCGCGCTTGGGGTCATAGAGACCCATCTGCGCCTGCGGCTTGAGAGCGCGAATGTCGAGCGCCTCCTTGGCGCGCTTGTTGAGAAGCGTGACGATCTGCTCGTCGAGCGAGTCGATGACGGCGCGATGCTTCTCGATCTCGATTGACGCATTCTGGTCTTCTGACATGTCCTTTTCCTTTCGCTCGAAGGCCAAGACGGTTACGCGGAGCTACCTTCCGCGGCGCGGCGCACTTGCGGAGCTGACGGACCTGCGCCCGCTACGCGCGCGATTGACGCCGGGATAATCGCGAATGAGGTCGTGCAGGAACTGATTGTATACCCATGCCGAGACAACGCCGACGAGAACGCCGACAACGGCTCCGACGACGATGTCGATGGGCCATTCCACGCCCAGATACACGCGGGACAACGATATGAGAACGGCTCCGACGAACGCCCAGCTCCCCCACCGACGCCCCGCGATCATGGCGATGACCGTCGCGGCGGCAAATGACGTTGCCGCATGGAAGCTCGGGAACGAATACCCCGTCCTGCTCACGCCCATCACGGCGCTCACGCCGATGCCGGCGTCATAGGGGCGGACATGCGCGAACATGGGTTGGAGTATGAAACCGACGATTATGCCGGCAAGGATCACGGTGAATATCACGGTGATGCCAACGTCGTTTCTGTGCGCGAAGACGATGAGCAAGATGCCGATGACGACCCAGATGAACGCATAGTTGCCAAAGGCCGAGACGAGGGCGGCGAGCTGCGTGAGCACGGGCAGGCGCAGCGACTGCAGGGCGAGTAATATGGTTGCCTCCATCGTCCCTCCTTCCCCGACCTAGACGATCAGCAGCTTCACGCCGAAATACGCGAGCACGACGATGCCGACGACGATGCGATAGACGCCGAAGGCCGTGAAATCGTTGTTCTTGATATATCCCATGAGAAACTTGATCGAGAGCACGGAGACGACAAAAGCGGTGACGATGCCGACGACGAGGACGACTACCTCCGTCATCGTCATGACGAGACCGGCGGTGACGAAGGACTTGAACGCCTTGACGATGCCCCATCCGAACATGATGGGAATGGCGAGGAAGAAGGTGAATTCCGCCGAAGCCGTTCGTGAGCAGCCCGTGAGCATTCCGCCAATGATGGTGGCGCCACTGCGACTCGTCCCCGGGATGATGGCGAGGCACTGGAACAATCCGATCTTCAACGCGGAAACCGGGCCTATCTCGTCGACAGTCTTGATGGGAAACATCTCGTCGGGGCTCGGCTTGTGGTCAAGCTGTCCGGTGTCGTGGACGTATTGGACGTACAGGCGCCGATTACGTCGCTCGAGCACGATGAAGATGACGCCGTAGAGAATGAGCATCGCCGCGACGACCCAGGCGTTGTGCAAGTGCTCGGTCACCCAGTCATCGAAGAGCAGGCCGACGATGGCCGCGGGAACGCAGCCGATGACGACCATGCCCCACAGACGCCAAGTGCCCTTGCGCTGCGCGGGCGTCTTCTTGCGCGAGAAGGGATTGAGCTTCGTGAAGTAGAGGATGATCACGGCCATGATCGCCCCGATTTGGATCACGACGAGGAAAAGCTCGAGGAAGGTCGACGACACGTCGAGCTTGACGAATTCGTCGACGAGAATCATGTGACCCGTCGAGGAGATCGGCAACCATTCGGTCAACCCCTCGACAAGGCCGATGAGAAATGCCTTGAGCGCTTCGATGAGCATGTGGTGGTTCCTTGATCGTACGCCAACATGTAGATGCGATATTTTAATACAAGCGTCGTTTGACGGGAATATGCCTTATTTTTCCCATCCGCGGGTCCATGACGGGGCAAGATACGGTACCTTAGGGGTATCTTGACGCACGAGGGCCGTCGACGCGAAAGGACGAAGAGCGACTCCATGGAATACCTTGTCATAGCCCTGCTCTACGTCGGAGCCGTCCTCGTCTCGTCTGTTCTCGACCAGTTCCTGCGCGGCGTTTCCCTGCCGCTCGTGCAGATGGCGGTCGGGGTCGCCATCTACTTCTTCGCGGATCTTCCCATCGACGTGACGATCAACTCCGAGCTGTTCCTCGTCATGTTCATCGCCCCGCTGCTCTTCGACGAGTCGCGCAACATAAGCAACCGGATACTGTGGGACAATCGCAACACGGTGCTCTCTCTCGCCATCGCGCTCGTGGTGGTCTCCGTTCTCGTAGTCGGCTTCGTGCTGCATTGGCTCGTTCCCTCCATTTCGCTTGCGGCCGCGTTCGCCCTGGGCGCCGCCCTGGGCCCCACTGACGCCGTCGCCGTCGCCTCCCTCGGAAAGACCGTCAAGCTCGGGAGCCGCCAGAAGGCCTCCCTTCTCGGCGAGGCGCTTCTCAACGACGCCTCGGGCATCGTCTCGTTCCAGTTTGCCATCGCCGCAGCGGTCACCGGCTCCTTCTCGCTCGCCGATGCCAGCTGGACCTTCGTCGTGGAGTTCGTCGGCGGCATCATCCTCGGGCTGTTCCTCGGGGCCATCGCCTTCTTCATCATGCAGCGCATGAGACGCGCTGGCGTGGAAAGCGCCACCGTGCACGTATGCTTCGAGCTCTTCCTCCCCTTCTTCGTCTACCTGGTCGCCACCAGGTTCCATGTGAGTGGCATCCTCGCCGTGGTGGCGGCAGGGTTTCTCATCCTCTCCAATCCACAAACCAAGAGCAGGTCGGCAGGTTTGCTCATCTCCTACATTCCACAACGCATGACGGTTCGCTCCCGGAGCTTCTCGACGTTCTCCACTCGTCTCAACATAGCCTCGGAAAGCGTCTGGCATCTCTTTTCCTTCGTGCTCAACGGCGTCATCTTCGTCAACCTCGGCATCGTGCTCTCCTCCACCCTCGCGCCGGCCCTGCAGGAGAATTCCGCTGACCTCTTCTGGATCTTCAGCCTCGTGCTCATTCTCACCGCCGTGATCGTCGGCGTTCGTTTCCTGTGGATACTCTGCGCCGACCTGCTCTCCGATAATCCGGAGACGGGTAAGCGCATGAAGCTCGGTGGTCCCGCAATTCGAAATGCCCTGGTCACGACTTTATGCGGCCCCAAAGGCGCCGTGTCGCTCTCCATTGCCTCGACCATCCCCTTCACCGTCGCCTCGGGTGCCGTGTTTCCCCAGCGCGACCTGCTCCTCTTTCTCGTCTGTGGCGTGATCGTCGTGACGTTGCTGCTCGCCAACTTCGTCGTGCCGCTCATCGCGCCCAAGTCCGAGACAGACGACGATGACGAGCTCGATCCCGAATACGAGATAGAGATGATCCAAAACGTCATCTCGGGCCTCAAGCGCCGCCAGACCGTCGAGAACAAGCAGGCGACGGGACGTGTCATGCGCATGTACCACCGCAGGCTCACCGCCGCGCGCCGTCGGTCCGTCTCGGGCCGGCAGCTGCGCTTCCTGCGCCAGGAGGTGCTGCTGCACCAGAGGGACTTCATCAAGGAGGCCATAGCTCACGACGAGGTGGACAAGCGCCTGGGAACCACGTACCTCAAACGCGTCGATCGCATGCTCAAGCTGCTCACGCGCAAGAAGACACTGCTCACGTCCAATCGCCAGACCCGGCCTCTCGCGGGCTCCACATCGACGATGCGCAAGATCCAGGACCAGGTCACGAGCACCAACGAGACCCGCAAGAAGCTCGAGTTCAAGATCGACGTGGAGCGCGTCGCCATGAGCCGGACGATGCCCGCGTCCAGGCGGCCCTCGCTCTTCTCGGCGAGCACAAGGCGTTGCTCTCCGCCCTGCGGGCCCAGCTTCGCGCCCTCGACAACGCCCAGGGGATCATCGCGTCGGTCCCCGAGACCGCCGGTCAGCATAGCATCGTCAGGACTGACACGGGGAGTCTCCACCTCGAGCCCACGACGGATCCGGACGACTTGCCGGGTCTTGCCGACGTGCAGGCGGAGGGGCTGCGACTCGAGCTCGACGAGATACAGGAGATGTACGAATCGGGAAAGATATCCCAGTCGCTCGCACGCGAGATGCGCGAGGAGATCTACCTGCTCCAAATGGGGCTTTCGGACTAGAAAGGCTGCAAGATGAAGGTCAAGGAAAAGCAACTCGAAGACGGCACGATTCGCCTGAGCATCACGGCGACCGCCCAGGAGGTTGACCGGGCGCTCGATCGCGCGCAGGGGGCAATCGCGAGCAGATTTGGCCTACGTCCCGATCCCGAAAGGACCGTTACCGATGCGCTGGCCGAGCACCTTGGCGTAAACGACGTCGACTCCATCCTCCAATCGCAGGCAATGAACATGCTCGTCCCCTTCGCCCTCGACCAGCGTGGCATCACCCCCTTGGCCCAACCCAAGATCCAACCCGCTCCCGGTTTCAAGCGAGGACATGCCTTCGCCTTCCAGGTCGACGTCATTCCCAAGCCCCGTTTCACCCTCAGCTCGTATGATCCCGTGGAGATCACCGTGCCGCCATTCAAATCCGTCGACGTCGATGTCGACGAGGAGATACGCGCAAACATGAACATGTATTCGGACTTCGTCACCGCCGAGCCGCATCCGGTCGGTCCTGATGACAGCTTCCTCATCGCCATCGAGGTGCGCCTCGACGGCGAGCGTCTGAGCGGCATCAGCACGGACAGCCGCATCTACTCGATGGGCCGTGGCTTCATGCCCGAGAGCTTCGACGAGCAGCTGCTGGGCATGGACGTGGGCGAGACGAAGAGCTTCGAGTTCGAAGGCGAGGGCTACGACTCGAACGGCCTGCGTGTCATGCGTACCTACGATTGCACGGTGACCGTCAAGGAGATGAAGGAAGAGGTTCTTCCCGAACTCACCGACGAGTGGGTCAAGCGCGTCATGCCGAGTTACAATTCCATCGACAAGCTGCGCGAGGAGATACGCCTCTCCTTCGAGACCCAGGCCATGCACGACTATGAGATGCAGCTCATCACAATCGCGCAAACCGAGCTCGCCAAGCGCCTCGAGGGCGAGATTCCCGACGAGGCCTTCGACGCGACCGCCACGTCGATCGAGGCGACGCTGCGCAACCAGCTCTCCCAGCAAGGAGTCACGATGGCAGACTTCATCGATGAGCAGGGCGGCGAGCAAAACTACAAGGTCGGCATCATGATGCAGGCACGGCAGACGCTTCGCTGCGACTATGCACTCGATGCGCTGTTCGAGCACGAGGGGCTTGTCGTGACCGATGAGGACATCGACGGCGCCTGCGCCGAGCTCAACCCCATGAACCCAAATCTCGTGCGCCAGGAGATGGAGTCGAGCGGCCGCGGTTTCGCGCTGCGCGAGGTCGCCGCGCGCTACGCCGCCAGCCGCTACCTCGTCGACAACGCCATCATCACGACACTCGACGAATAGGAACGCGAGAACATCCGGTCGCGGACTTTCTCTCG
>OGQJ01001489.1_pt1 | contig 20793 bp, 14 predicted proteins | sample 1553161 | NCBI WGS metagenome assembly OGQJ01 (sample SAMEA2579923, study PRJEB22360) | human gut metagenome | biome: human gut; feature: human-associated habitat; material: faeces | place: Denmark | collected 2008/2010 | reverse complement strand
AAATATGTAAACTATGTCCTTGCACATTCTGTAAACTATGTTATCACACTATACACCTCACGCGTATGGGGACAAGAGGCGCACAGAGCAGACCTATGTAAAAAGATACGGATCATCCCCACGCGTATGGGGACAAGCTGAGTCAGTCTGCTTAGCATATGCACCGAGGAGGATCATCCCCACGCGTATGGGGACAAGTTATTAAACAACGTGCGATACGGGAATTTCAGAGGATCATCCCCACGCGTATGGGGACAAGAGCAAAAAGTCGGGCAGAGCGGAAGGGTTCACAGGATCATCCCCACGCGTATGGGGACAAGACTTGCTTCTTTGTGTGATACTATGCTTTCGGGGGATCATCCCCACGCGTATGGGGACAAGAGCTGGAGCTTTGCGCCTGCTGACAGTGTCGCAGGATCATCCCCACGCGTATGGGGACAAGTTGACGGCAAAAGCAAAGCGACTTTTGAAAAAAGGATCATCCCCACGCGTATGGGGACAAGAAATCCTTTACGTTTTAAAGCCTGTTACGGCTAGGATCATCCCCACGCGTATGGGGACAAGGTCTGGGCTGATATGGTACACGCGGCACGAGCCGGATCATCCCCACGCGTATGGGGACAAGAGATTTGGAATGCAAACAGGCAATACTTAAATGGGATCATCCCCACGCGTATGGGGACAAGGAGGTGTCTGATATCGCAGACGAGATGAGCGACGGATCATCCCCACGCGTATGGGGACAAGAGCTGATATGCCCACACTGCAAAAGCAGTGACAGGATCATCCCCACGCGTATGGGGACAAGTCTAAAGGGTTTTGCACCTTTAAGCAAGCCCTAGGATCATCCCCACGCGTATGGGGACAAGCCGCACTTCACTTCTGCGCCTATCAAAATCACGGGATCATCCCCACGCGTATGGGGACAAGAAAAGTAAGTCTGCAATACGTCAATACTATACGGGATCATCCCCACGCGTATGGGGACAAGGAATTTTTAGGCCATATCAAGCTTATCGACAGCGGATCATCCCCACGCGTATGGGGACAAGCTCGGCAATTCTGTTTATCAGAGCAGATAAAAAGGATCATCCCCACGCGTATGGGGACAAGGCAAGCAGTTCCGCGGACGGGTTTCGCGTTCCGGGATCATCCCCACGCGTGTGGGGACAAGGGTCACATCCGATTGCTGACGAGGGTAAGCTGAGGATCATCCCCACGCGTGTGGGGACAAGATTTAGTCCCGTATCATAGGGGGTATCAAGCAGGGATCATCCCCACGCGTGTGGGGACAAGGGATACAAAAGTTATTTGCCGATGATAAAATTGGGATCATCCCCACGCGTGTGGGGACAAGTGATGCACTCGCAATCGGGCAACTATTACCCAGGGATCATCCCCACGCGTGTGGGGACAAGGAGCCTATCGGGATATAGATGACCTTGCGGCCAGGATCATCCCCACGCGTGTGGGGACAAGCAACGCTCGTCGGCTCGGTGTGTCCGTCAAGAGGGATCATCCCCACGCGTGTGGGGACAAGTCGTTTTCCAGCTTCCAGCAACAAAAATCTACAGGATCATCCCCACGCGTGTGGGGACAAGATTGCCATTTATTATGATTAACGGCAATTGGCGGGATCATCCCCACGCGTGTGGGGACAAGTACTTTGAGAGTATGAGCGGGGTCAACGGACAGGGATCATCCCCACGCGTGTGGGGACAAGATTAACAAATGCAAACGTTGACAGTATACGTAAGGATCATCCCCACGCGTGTGGGGACAAGAAGTTTAACAAAAATGACCCATCGAATTTTAAGGGATCATCCCCACGCGTGTGGGGACAAGCAACAACAAATGGTGCTGCGGAAATTACTAGCGGGATCATCCCCACGCGTGTGGGGACAAGAACGGTAAATTCTCCCTTTGGCGGTTTCGGATAGGATCATCCCCACGCGTGTGGGGACAAGCCGCCGCTACCGCTGCCGTTATTGTTAACGTAAGGATCATCCCCACGCGTGTGGGGACAAGAACCTGATGGGCTGGACTTCCTTACGAGTATTAGGATCATCCCCACGCGTGTGGGGACAAGTTTACACAAAAACTTTTAACTGTCTTGTGCAAGGGATCATCCCCACGCGTGTGGGGACAAGTTCAAAGTACCCGTTTCTATCCAGTCTGAAGCAGGATCATCCCCACGCGTGTGGGGACAAGCAATGTATAACGATATGCTTGCAACAGGCAAAAGGATCATCCCCACGCGTGTGGGGACAAGTATCGAAAAATTAAAGTAAAGAAAGGAAAATCAGGATCATCCCCACGCGTGTGGGGACAAGTTTTTGTTTGCAAACCTAGCGACCTTGATAATAGGATCATCCCCACGCGTGTGGGGACAAGAACAAGAAAGGAGCGTCTACAGAAAATGGCTGAGGATCATCCCCACGCGTGTGGGGACAAGACAATCTGCTTATCAGGACGATAAAGCGAGTTAGGATCATCCCCACGCGTGTGGGGACAAGCCTATAAGCACTTCCGTTTTGTCATTACTTATAGGATCATCCCCACGCGTGTGGGGACAAGTATTCCAGATGAGATAGTTTTTGTTACGGGTGGGGATCATCCCCACGCGTGTGGGGACAAGAAATATCAACTTCCGTTGCGCCCGATAAATAAGGGATCATCCCCACGCGTGTGGGGACAAGCGCCTATAACGTAATCCTTACTCTTGTTGCCCGGGATCATCCCCACGCGTGTGGGGACAAGTAGTAGTCGCTATGCCTGCTGTGTTAGTTTGTGGGATCATCCCCACGCGTGTGGGGACAAGGACATCAACAAACTTTGCACCGTCGGGGCTGACGGATCATCCCCACGCGTGTGGGGACAAGCACACATGATGTCATGGTATACCTTTGTAGACAGGATCATCCCCACGCGTGTGGGGACAAGAAAAAGTCATATATATTATTTCCTATAGTTACAGGATCATCCCCACGCGTGTGGGGACAAGGTGTCCGTGCCACTTTAAAGCGATATCATACCAGGATCATCCCCACGCGTGTGGGGACAAGGGCGATTTTGTCATCCTGCGCCGTAAGCCGCTGGGATCATCCCCACGCGTGTGGGGACAAGCTATAAAGTTATTGACCTTATCAGATATTGCCGGGATCATCCCCACGCGTGTGGGGACAAGGTGTCAGACGCCTTGCCAAGCGTCATAGCTGTAGGATCATCCCCACGCGTGTGGGGACAAGCTTTTTTAAATATCAACGGCGTTTCCAGCTTCAGGATCATCCCCACGCGTGTGGGGACAAGATCTGCGATGCAGTGATAACGCAGTTTTTTATAGGATCATCCCCACGCGTGTGGGGACAAGCACTGCCTGACTTAGTCGGGTCAAAGACTGATGGGATCATCCCCACGCGTGTGGGGACAAGTTAAAGTGTTTGATTGAAACAACCCCTTTGATAGGATCATCCCCACGCGTGTGGGGACAAGAATGTAATTAGACTTTTTGAGAACCCAGCCGAAGGATCATCCCCACGCGTGTGGGGACAAGGCTTAATCTTACGCCACGCACATGACGTGCGTGGGATCATCCCCACGCGTGTGGGGACAAGCAACATAAAATTTAATAAAAACGAACCATCGAAGGATCATCCCCACGCGTGTGGGGACAAGCAATTAAAGCGGCAATAATGAGAGTACCGACAGGGATCATCCCCACGCGTGTGGGGACAAGTATGACAACTTATAAGGGCGGCGGTCAGTCACAGGATCATCCCCACGCGTGTGGGGACAAGCGACCGTTATCAGAAAGTCACGGTAGGCAAAGAGGATCATCCCCACGCGTGTGGGGACAAGGAAAGCACGGGTATGATCGAAAGCCCCGAAGAAGGATCATCCCCACGCGTGTGGGGACAAGTGTATTTTTGATCTTTGCGTTATTGTTTGTCAAGGATCATCCCCACGCGTGTGGGGACAAGAAGCGAGATTAAAGTTGACAAAGACGGCGACCGGGATCATCCCCACGCGTGTGGGGACAAGATTCAACGGCGGTAATTTCGCTTATGGGTGTTAGGATCATCCCCACGCGTGTGGGGACAAGAGCCCCTGCCGCTCTGCGTTAATTATCTTTTAGGGATCATCCCCACGCGTGTGGGGACAAGATCAGCAAAGTTTAACGCAAAGCGTAATGTTGAGGATCATCCCCACGCGTGTGGGGACAAGATTCACGAAATGACAATTGCAGACTATGAAGCGGGATCATCCCCACGCGTGTGGGGACAAGGTAGTAATATCACGAAGTTGTTTGTCTAAAAAAGGATCATCCCCACGCGTGTGGGGACAAGTTCAGATATTTGAGTATGGGCTGCACTACACCAGGATCATCCCCACGCGTGTGGGGACAAGCAATCCCCGACGGTACGTACAAAGCAAAGTGCAGGATCATCCCCACGCGTGTGGGGACAAGAAGGATTTCGTTGCGGAATGCAAGGATGGCAGAGGATCATCCCCACGCGTGTGGGGACAAGAAAAGAGACCCAAAACTTTGTGCAATCTGCCAAGGATCATCCCCACGCGTGTGGGGACAAGAGAATAAAGAAAATTCTTAAAGGCATAGCAAAGGGATCATCCCCACGCGTGTGGGGACAAGAACGCTCTTGTATCATCGTACCACTGTGACAAAGGATCATCCCCACGCGTGTGGGGACAAGGAAGCTAGAGAGTATCTGAAGGACGGTGTGAAAGGATCATCCCCACGCGTGTGGGGACAAGCCGAAAGCTGTACTGCGGCGTTATACTCCGCAAGGATCATCCCCACGCGTGTGGGGACAAGTTCCAATTGAGTGCTATGACGGCGATTGGCAAAGGATCATCCCCACGCGTGTGGGGACAAGTTGCAGTCTTTATCTGTCCCGTTTCTTTCAGCGGGATCATCCCCACGCGTGTGGGGACAAGTTCTCATAATGGGAGCATCGGACGAAGCAGTAAGGATCATCCCCACGCGTGTGGGGACAAGCCGATTTTGACGGAGAAAAATACACGATTGGCGGGATCATCCCCACGCGTGTGGGGACAAGGTTGACTGCCTCTGCGACGACATCGGCGGACAAGGATCATCCCCACGCGTGTGGGGACAAGATAGTGGATATCAACGCTGAGGTGTTCCAATTGGGATCATCCCCACGCGTGTGGGGACAAGGATATGGATTAAGAGAGGGCAGCCATTTGCAAAGGATCATCCCCACGCGTGTGGGGACAAGTGCATCCCTACATCTCGCGATTGCACAGTTGTAGGATCATCCCCACGCGTGTGGGGACAAGCAGCGTACTGTCCTATCGTTTCGGGGATAACGGGGATCATCCCCACGCGTGTGGGGACAAGAAAATACCATAGGCATATCAGTCTGTGCTTCGAGGATCATCCCCACGCGTGTGGGGACAAGGCAAACTGCTTTAACATCTGAATAGGATTACTAGGATCATCCCCACGCGTGTGGGGACAAGCAATAATATTACTGCTGCTTTGTCCATACGTTAGGATCATCCCCACGCGTGTGGGGACAAGTCATTCCAGATTTCTCAGTTTACAGCTGAGGAAGGATCATCCCCACGCGTGTGGGGACAAGAAAACATCGTTAGCGATATACTGTCTTTCCTCGGGATCATCCCCACGCGTGTGGGGACAAGAAAAAGTCATATATATTGTCACCGACAGTAACAGGATCATCCCCACGCGTGTGGGGACAAGTTTTAACAATATGTTAATTTCGGGCGAAGCAAGGGATCATCCCCACGCGTGTGGGGACAAGATCCTACAGTGATTATAGCGCAGAAAGCGTGTAGGATCATCCCCACGCGTGTGGGGACAAGAAGCACAGCTGACCCGAATCGAAAAAAGACTTAGGATCATCCCCACGCGTGTGGGGACAAGTCAGAAAGGGAAGCAGGAGAAATATTAAGCATAGGATCATCCCCACGCGTGTGGGGACAAGTCAACAACAACACGGTAGCTTTGAATCACCTTAGGATCATCCCCACGCGTGTGGGGACAAGTTAAAGATAGCAAAAGGGTTTGTGTAATACTTAGGATCATCCCCACGCGTGTGGGGACAAGTGCGAATGGATACAAGTGCTGTAGTCCAGTTAAGGATCATCCCCACGCGTGTGGGGACAAGTATGTTCAGCTTCTTGCAAAGATATGCGCAGTAGGATCATCCCCACGCGTGTGGGGACAAGCGTCATTTGCCTATATATTCCCCCCATTCAATGGGATCATCCCCACGCGTGTGGGGACAAGGCTTATCTTCAATAAAATTGAGAATAAGCTCGAGGATCATCCCCACGCGTGTGGGGACAAGCGGAAAGCCCTCCGCCGACAGGCAAGCCGGTTGGGATCATCCCCACGCGTGTGGGGACAAGAATCTCTCGGTGTGCTTCTTCGAAAATGGTAAAGGATCATCCCCACGCGTGTGGGGACAAGAAGCTATCTCATCCATGTAGTAGTGACGCAGGAGGATCATCCCCACGCGTGTGGGGACAAGTAGCCCGTGGTGAACATCAGCAAGTGCGGTATGGGATCATCCCCACGCGTGTGGGGACAAGGTGCGCAGGTATGTCAAAAGGAGCAAAGGAAAAGGATCATCCCCACGCGTGTGGGGACAAGACACAGAAAATGATAGAAAAAAAATACTGCGAAGGATCATCCCCACGCGTGTGGGGACAAGCTTTAACAACGCTTTTATTATACAGCGGGTTTAGGATCATCCCCACGCGTGTGGGGACAAGTCTTTTCCCGATGAACTAACAAGATCAATACCGGGATCATCCCCACGCGTGTGGGGACAAGACTACTTTACACACGGTTGGTCTATCTACTGGAGGATCATCCCCACGCGTGTGGGGACAAGCAGCAATACAGAACGAGTTCCTCTCGGCGCTCAGGATCATCCCCACGCGTGTGGGGACAAGACTGGGAGCTTTTGCAGGAACACTATAATCTGAGGATCATCCCCACGCGTGTGGGGACAAGTGAATATATTTTTCAAACTGCTACGCAGGGTAAGGATCATCCCCACGCGTGTGGGGACAAGTGACGGAGTGGCAGCGGGCAACAAGAGTAAGGAGGATCATCCCCACGCGTGTGGGGACAAGTTATCACCATCGCCCTCATCAGGATAAACTGGAGGATCATCCCCACGCGTGTGGGGACAAGTACCATAATATGAGGTATACTCATAGTAGGGAGGGATCATCCCCACGCGTGTGGGGACAAGAGCGGAAATCTGTGGATATGAAAATAAAGCATAGGATCATCCCCACGCGTGTGGGGACAAGTTCAAAATCCCCCTTTGGCGGTTTCGGATATTGGGATCATCCCCACGCGTGTGGGGACAAGAAATTGTCTGACCAAATGTATTTAGACAGCTTAGGATCATCCCCACGCGTGTGGGGACAAGTGAGAGGATTCAGGGACCTGCCACTTAACGTAAGGATCATCCCCACGCGTGTGGGGACAAGAAAGGAACTTGTCAAGGACGAAGAACTGATAAGGGATCATCCCCACGCGTGTGGGGACAAGCTGTGGCATGGTGAGCGTGTCTCAGCTTCAGACGGATCATCCCCACGCGTGTGGGGACAAGGAATGTCTTGCCTTTGTAGTCGCCCTCAGCAATGGATCATCCCCACGCGTGTGGGGACAAGCCTCGTTGTACCTCGTGTGGTGTCCTACAACTAGGATCATCCCCACGCGTGTGGGGACAAGTCTGCTATCGCACTATCACTTGACACGTGCGAAGGATCATCCCCACGCGTGTGGGGACAAGGATACAGTGTACTGATGAGTATACAAGATCCGAGGATCATCCCCACGCGTGTGGGGACAAGTTGTTGAAGTATGACCCTGCAAATCTTTTAACGGGATCATCCCCACGCGTGTGGGGACAAGCTGCAATGGAACACAATTTGATAAGCGGACTTAGGATCATCCCCACGCGTGTGGGGACAAGAAGCTATCGGTCTGAGCGTTCCAGAACGGCGTAGGATCATCCCCACGCGTGTGGGGACAAGCAAAGCTGTAACCAGTGTTGCCCATCAATCCAAGGGATCATCCCCACGCGTGTGGGGACAAGTTAATTGTAGGTATTAAGCTATCGGTCTGAGCGGGATCATCCCCACGCGTGTGGGGACAAGCGTAATACCACACGTTATTATATCTGCCGTTAGGGATCATCCCCACGCGTGTGGGGACAAGTAAAGAAGCGATAAAGCTATACAAATCTTTACAGGATCATCCCCACGCGTGTGGGGACAAGCATTTACATTTTGACGTGTCAGACGGAACAGCAGGATCATCCCCACGCGTGTGGGGACAAGCCTTTATTTCCTGTTATACTTGTCAACATTTGGGGATCATCCCCACGCGTGTGGGGACAAGACCTTGTGAGGTATCTGATGAAAAAGAAAATCAGGATCATCCCCACGCGTGTGGGGACAAGTCAACATGGACAAAGTCGAATTTCTTGGACACAGGATCATCCCCACGCGTGTGGGGACAAGTACTATTCACACGGCTGGCAAGTGTACAATGTGGGATCATCCCCACGCGTGTGGGGACAAGCTGCTACCGTCTCGCATATCGTCCGCACCTGCGGGATCATCCCCACGCGTGTGGGGACAAGAGGACTACGACTTTATAGGTCGGCGCAAGTCTGGGATCATCCCCACGCGTGTGGGGACAAGCGGAGAACGAGGAAAAAACCGAAGAAATCACCAGGATCATCCCCACGCGTGTGGGGACAAGAACGTCTTATCCTCTGCATCTGAGGACTACGACGGATCATCCCCACGCGTGTGGGGACAAGGCTGTGTTACGAGTGTCTACCCAGTAGCGGTTGGGATCATCCCCACGCGTGTGGGGACAAGAACTTCCAAATATGTTCAAATCTGCTAACATTAGGATCATCCCCACGCGTGTGGGGACAAGAGACAAAAACCGCACCGCAAGGCACTTTTGTAAGGATCATCCCCACGCGTGTGGGGACAAGGGGGAGTACACTAAAGAAGTAAAGATTTTCAAAGGATCATCCCCACGCGTGTGGGGACAAGCCACAGATTTCCGCTGCTATGCCGTTAACATAAGGATCATCCCCACGCGTGTGGGGACAAGCATTTTATAATATTACAGCTAAAGAATATCACGGGATCATCCCCACGCGTGTGGGGACAAGGTTTTAGCTGAAAATTTTTGCAAAACAAAGAAAGGATCATCCCCACGCGTGTGGGGACAAGTCAGTTTAACGGCAGATTAGGTACACCTATAGGGGATCATCCCCACGCGTGTGGGGACAAGGATTACAAATCTGCGTTGACATATCCTGCGACAGGATCATCCCCACGCGTGTGGGGACAAGTGTTGACTTGACGGGAAAAGGCATCCTCATAAGGGATCATCCCCACGCGTGTGGGGACAAGCGCCGCCGTCCTGTACGTCAAAATGCAGATGCGGGATCATCCCCACGCGTGTGGGGACAAGCAACTCTTCTTCATACGCAGGGCGACCCCAACAGGATCATCCCCACGCGTGTGGGGACAAGAAAAGCTGAACAGCGTTATAACTGGTCTGTCGGGGATCATCCCCACGCGTGTGGGGACAAGCTTACAACGTTACAACCGACAGCTTCGGCAATTAGGATCATCCCCACGCGTGTGGGGACAAGCTGTAGGCGGAGCAATTGAAATAATCAAGGGCAGGATCATCCCCACGCGTGTGGGGACAAGAAGCAAACACGGTCTACCCGAAAGGCTTTATGAGGATCATCCCCACGCGTGTGGGGACAAGACTAAAGAAATCAAGGAAAATAGCGGTTTTGCAAAATCAACCGCTTAGATTTCCTTTAACTTTTCATAGATCCTTTGTGTAAGCAGACAATCGTCAAGCGCCCTATGAATCCTATCTTTATTATAATGCAAATCAAGATAATCCGCAATAGCTGATAATGAATATGAATTAATATCAAGTAGTTTTCTTGATATTTTAACTGTATCAATAATTTTTGACGGAACAAAATCAATTTTGTTTTCAGCACACGCAGATTTAATAAAATTCAGGTCAAAACCGATATTATGCCCAACCAGAGGTTTTCCGTTGCATCGCATTGCAAACTCACTAAGTGCTTTGCTTTTGTCTGTTCCTTCACTTGCCAGTAATTCCTCCGTTATACCTGTAAGCCTGATAATCGCCTCCGGTATTTTTTTATCTGTTTTGACAAGCACAGAATATGTTTCCGCTACTGATCCGTTTTCAACCGTCACTGCACCGAGTTCTATTATTTCATCATCGGGATTAAGTCCCGTTGTTTCAATATCGATTACCGTATATGTATCCGATACACCGGATGATTTCTGTTTTTTCTCCGATAAACGATTTATGTGATTTGTCATAGCCTTAGGACGAATAACGTTTTCATCGTCACTTTTTGTCACACGTCTTTTTATAAGCTTTATGCCGTCATAATCTACCGGCTCCCATTGCGTATTGTGAATACGGAATTCCAGTTTCTGCTCGTTATTTGAGCTGTATGACATTGAAGCATGACCGTTTCCAATGTTTGAGCACACTCTATCCCATACGTTATCACGAACTCTTGCGTTCAGATTTCCGACATACACGCCTGTGTCTATTTCCTGCATCCACCTGGAAAGATCTCCGCGCAGTTTAGGCGGACAACAACTCAGTGTAATTACTACCATCATATCGTCACCTGTATTGTTTACCGTAATCGAGAGGTTCGTTTTTATCATTCCACAGATACATGGCTTTTTCGTCATCCGGATTTTCTTCAGGCATCAGCAGATATTTAATATCGTGTACCATTCGCTCAAGCATATGAGCTTTCACCATTTCGTCACGGACCCTATGCCGTACAAATCTTGATATATCATCATTTACCGATGCAGCCGCTTCAAAAGATATCGGTATCGTGACTTCAGCTTTATAAAGATCGGCTATATCGTATACGAACGAACATTCGTGACCAATATGTACAAACCCCAGTGCAGGCGAACACCCCATAGAACATATAACAGCGTGAGCAAGCCCGTAAAGGCAGGCGTGAGCCGCCGACAGAGCCTGATTGACCGGATCGGATGACTGGAAATCTTCGTGATTGTATACACGACCGTTCCATTCGACATTCCATTTTTCAGACTGCTGTCTGTACACTTTTCTTATACGACTGCCCTCACGGCCTCTCAGCTGTTGCAGAGTAAGCCCCGAAACATCCTCATCGGGAAAACGCATCATATACATCTTTCTGACAACATCAAGATGCTTGCGCTGGTTTGTGACCATTTCCGCTTGTTTTACAATAAGCCTCGAACTGTGCGTCAGCGGTCTGCCGCCGGCATAATATCTGACACCCTGCTCACCAACCCAGCATATGCTTATTCCGCTGTCGCCGATAAGTTCCATAGCCCTGTGTGAAACATCAGTTCCGGGACCTAACATAAGTACAGAGATTGTACCGGATGGTATATGCGTAACGCCGTTCTCATCAATAACGGTGATTGCACTGTCTTTTCTGTTTATTTTACAATGTTCCAGATACAGAAATGTAATTCTGTCGGCAATCTGCGGCAGTTCTACGATATCGGGTTTTATCATTCCGGGTATTTCAGCCATTTGTATTATTTCCCGGACGCATTACGGTCATAAGTCCCATACCGTACGCTTTTCCTCTGCCTAATCCGTTTAAGAGCATATTTTTGAACAGTTCTTCATCCGTCACTTCAAGCAGTCCTTCAAACGTCACCGACAGAAGAGTTACTACTCTGTTGTCCTTTTTGAAAAATCTGCACCACTTGTTCTGAACCACATCAAATGAATCTTCACTAAGGCAGAACCCGTTCTTCTCTGCTCTGTCAATCAGCCACTGCTTTTGAAAGTCAACAATGGTGACTGCCCTTTTCTTACCCTGTCCCTGTTTTACATTATCCGTTTTCACCGGATTTGCAGTAAGGCGGAACTGCCATATATCACCCTTTTTTATTCTGCCAAGCAGACCGTCATATTCTCTTGTTTCTCCTGCTCTGCCGGTATCACCAAACTGCAATGCTATAACAGATAAGTCAGGCTTCTGATTGCTGAGAATCATCAGATAAAGCTCTCCTCCAAGGCTGTCGATGCGCCAGAGCTTTCTTGAACGGTCATCCGTAAGTGCCGCTTCTACAGCTCCGTGCAGAACACTGCGTGAATTGACCGCCTTCAATGTATTGCGGTTTGACAGATCCAGATAAACTCTTGATAAGTACATTGTTTCACCTCAATTCAGCCATAGGATCATGCTCTGCAGAAACCATATCCGCCGTGCTGTCCGGCTTATCGATTTCCACATAGCAGTCTTTTATTTTTCGCAGCCCGAAACGTCTGAATGTCGGATCAAACGAAACAGGAACATCCTTGATTATTGCAGGACCGTCTTCGCTTTCTGTGATAATTCTGAGCCTTGTGTCGGCGTTTTTTCTCTGCTGTTTGTCAAGCAACGGACTTTCCGATTTAAGCACATCAAGAAGATCTCCGTCACGCAATCCCCATACAAGCGGAGGTGTAGGCGGGCATGAGCGCCTGCCTAAAAATAGCGGAAACGCCGGATGCTTCAGAGCGTCTTCGATTTTTTCTATCAGCCCTGCATCTTCATGTTCGAGTCCTACAAGGAAAGTCGCATCGGAAAGGTAAAAACGGTGCGTGATATACTTTTTTGTCTTTTCACCGTTGGCAGTGTGATAATCCCTTATCTGCCGACCTTCGTTCTCTACTCTGATACCGATCTTAAGCTCATTCAGATCGTCAAGAGGTTCCGTCCTGTCTCTTCCCATAGCCGATGCCACAAGTCCGATTACACCGCTCTTGGTCGGATATCCGAGCGTGCGGCGTGTATCAAATTTCGACTCAACGCCCCATGACTGCAACGGAGCGGCAAGTCTGAGCAGCAGTACAGGCATTATACCACCTCATCTTTTATGTAGCTATACAGCTTTTCGAGCAGCTCGTCAAGATTTACCCTTTCGGCATCGGATATAGCGTCCGCACCTATCACAAAGCTCTTTACAGGCTTTCCGCTGAAGTTGTCATATACCTTGCCTGCATACTCCTGTAATTTCTTCACGGACTCTTCAACATAGCCGTTATTGCTGATAACCGGCTTTTCAAATGCACCTACAAGGTTTACGGGCTGATCTTTTCTGATCGTCACATAAACCATATCGGGATATGTTCTGTTTGCGTATGAGTTCTGCTTACCGGTAGGCATAGAGCAGATAAATGCTTCGGCAAATCCCTTTATAACTTCTGCTACAGAAACACCTATTGATTTCTTAAGCTGTGCAACATTCACAGTCGCATATCTATAAAGCGTTGAAGAATTGAACTCTGTTGTTCCGAGATGTCCCGCACCCGCACTGTCCTCAGGCGAGCAATCGTCTACTGCCGTAAAGTAGTCATACTCATTCTGAACAGCATGAGTTGAAATGCTGTGAGCAACCTGCGATGCCGCATCTACATTCAGGTCAGCATCGTCTGCTACCATTCTTCCGAATAAAGCAATATCAACAGAAGGCGTTTCTTTAAGCGCCTGCTTATAGAGCTTGGCGTCTTTTTCACCGCTTATAACAAGTTGTGCAAGATTATTAGCCTGTACAGCACTTATAAAGAACAGTGCTCCTGTTTTATTATCCTTCTTTTCGTTTATTTTCACACCTGCCGAGTTCATCGCCTTTATAGCTTCCTTAACGGCTGTTTCATCGTCAAAACTGCTGTCAAGCTTTTTGATTTCATTTGCAATAAGATCAACAGCGTGCATTGTTCTGTAGCCGAGTTCTTCACTTGTAAAAAGTTCATTGAACATAAGACGCATTGCGTGCTTCCACGACTGGCTTGACACTCTCGCTCTGTTTGCACCGCCGTAAAAAGCTGTTTTAGGTCTGCCGGTATCATCACGGTTTACGCATGAAGGCGGAACTGTCTGTACTACATGGAAATCAACATATAATCTTTCGTTACTCATTTTCTTTACTCTCCTTTTGAATTATCTTTTTCGGTTTTATACTTTTCGGAATAGAAATCTCTTCCCCACGACAGTTTTATATCTGCCGCCTGCTCAGGATAATTGAACCTGTAGAGTTCTTCGGCAAGCTTCGCATAATCAAGCGGTATACTCTTGCCTTTGAGCAGTTGAACTATGCTTTTGAGCTGGTAAGCAAGCTCTTCCTTTGTCGTTGATGTTACAACAAGGTTAAGTCTGTTTACAACACGTTCTTCATCATCACTGCTGTTTGCAATGTGATAAGCCGCTCTTCCCAGAGTATAGCCCTTTTCATACATAAATCTGTCGTTACCCTGCTGATGCAAAGCGCACAACGTCAGAGCCGTATAAACTGCCCATTCTGCATTTGACGCACACTTTGAACCTTTAAGTTCTTCATCGATTCTGTCGAATATCAGCCACCAAAGCGACGGGAGTTCTCCCGGCTTTTTACCGATACCGTGTCGAAGCTCAGCAAGATAGCCCTTGCCTCTTCCTGTGTCTGCAATGCTGTGCAGATACTCGATTTTTGATGCGGTATAACGATAAACCATATCACTCTTACTCATTTGTTATCACCTTCTTTTCTGAAAATTTTATTTATTGTAGCATTGAAAATGTTAAGAGCCTCTACCGTAGTCACAAGGTTTTTATCCTTGCCATCCTTCTCATATCTACCGAAAATCGTATTTGCGCTCATCTGATGAACACAGTCGTTTCCGAATACGATTGCGATTTTCCTTACAGTATCTTCGATTTTACCTGTGTATTCATCAATATCATAACTTGTATCAAGCTGTGACAGCCAATCTCTGAAAGGCTTGTCTATCATACTGTAGAACTGCGTCTTTGCATCTTCTCCGGATAGTTTGTCACCGCTTGCTCCTGCGGATTTCTGCAAATTGATACTGAGTTTATTTACCGCTTTAGCCGCACTTTCACATTTGCCTATCTCGTTTCCTATACGATAGCGCCACGCTTCTCCGACTTTCATCAGCAGATCTGAATGGAACGACAGTTCATCACTGATAGAATCAACAATCTTAAAACACATACTATCGTTGAAATCATGAATTACAGACGCCGTTGTTACATTAAGTAAAAAGCAATTATCCAGATAGCTCCTGTCTATGTACGATTCAATATGAGCTATAACGCCCGGTTTTCTTGCAGTGCTTGAATTTTCATCACCTTCAAGCGCCGCGATACTTCCGAATTCCTGCCAAGCCTTTGTCGAAGGCTTATGAAGCTGAGGTTTATATTTTATGCTGTCGCTTCCTTTTTCTTTATACGACCTCCAGAGCGTCATCTGCTCACCGAAAACTTCAACTTCTTCAAAATAATCTCCGCCTGAAATATAATAACCGTTCACCTTTCCGTTTTCTCTGCAAAGATACACACGTCTTGACATCAATGAAAGCAATGCCGCCTGATTATCGGGAACAGGTATCAGAGTATTGAACTCAGCTTTGTTGTTATCCTTTTCCCACGACGGAGTACTTACATACACGTCATATTCAGAATCGCTTTCTGCGTTGTAATTCAGCATAAGCGTTTCAAACAGGTTGTTTCCTCTGACCGCTATCAGCCCCAATATACTAACCCATGATTTCTTAGGTACTGGTTGTTTTGCCGCTGTATCGTCAAAACAGATTATATGTAACAACCAACGAACCGCTTCCGAATATGAAAGCAGTCTTCCGTCATTGTTCCTGTCAGAGAAAAGCCTGGGCTTATTGGCACTTTCAAAAAGCGAGCCGATCATTTTTGCTATACTTGTAGCCTTACCTTTACCGTTTACCTTGTTAGACTGATAAAACGGATACTCCTCATCAAACAGCCAGAAACGGTCATACCATTTTTCAAAATACTTCTCAAACGGCTTCATCGGAAATTTGCCGCTCCGATAAACCTCGATCCAGTTATCCGTAAGATAATTAATATCGTCCTCGGGATCAACTTCATCACCGTTTTTGTCGTACCTTGAGAATACCGTGTAGATCACCGCAAGCAGAAACCTCAGTACAGCCATATCCTGCGTTTTTGTTTCTCCTGCAAGCTCCGTGTAATCCTGTGCGTGTTCAAAGACCTGCCTTATGCTTATCTCTTTCACCTCGCACCCGTTGTCACGGACGCATATCCACGGTTCGTCGATCAGATTGAACTCTCTGTCCATATCAGCTTTCTTCCTCCTTTATTTCTTCAAAACCTCTTTCGGTGCTGTATTTATACGTTCTGCCGAGCATACTTATCTTGTTATTTCCGTCAAGCAAAAGCAATATCTCACCTTTGAGCCACTTTGCATTCCTCCACGCCTGAGGCATAGAGTTTGCCAGTATCTCAATCGTTTTACCAAAATTATAAGACTTGCTGAAAAATGCCGGCAATCTCAGTCTTTGCTTTGCTATCAGCTTTGCCTGTGCATTATCGGGTACAGAAGTAATATCAAACACTGCGTCCCGTGAAAACAGCGAATACTCCGTATCGGATGTTTTCACAAGCACAAGTGCTTCTATGGTTTCCTGCCCGTCACGCACCGCCGCTTCACCGTCTGAATCATTGTTCAGCTCTCGCCTGTTGATCATATCGCTAAGCGTTGAATCACTGCGATTAATTTTTTGTGACGGTATGCAATATTTCTTGGCTCTTTGCTTTTTCTCTTTTTGTTCATCACTATATTTTCTATACTCTGCGGTCTGTTGTTCATCATTGTCGGGTTCGGAATAAACAGCGCCGACAAGCTCAGGAATACATCCCGGTATAACAAGTTTATCCGGCAGATATTTTTCAGTTTGCTTCAGTATCCAACCGGAGTAAACACTCTTGCTGAAATCTTCCGGGATCAACACGCACAGCTCCGGTTCGGATAATTTATCCGGACGTGTGCGGTTATGTCTGTGCAGTCTGCCTGAACGCTGTAACAACAGATCCATAGGGCAAAGTTCGGTTATCATATAGTCAAAGTCTATATCAAGCGACTGTTCAAGCACCTGTGTACCGACTACTATCAGCTTGTCCCTCTTCTCACAGGTCGACTTCTTACCGACAAGTTCTGTTAGCTCACGCTCAATTACCGCTCTGTCAGTCGATATAAGTCTGCTATGGAAACATATAACACGATAATCAGGCATATTCGCCGCTATTGTGTCGGCAAGTTCCTGGGAATAAGCAACGCTATTCACAATAACAGCCGCACAACCGCCGTCCGACAGTTTATCTTCAAGCAGGTTTACAATATCGTTGCTGTCATTTTCTTCTCTTCTGATTACTGTGATAGGCTTATCGGGGATATCAACAGGTATATCCTTCTGCTTTACCTCCGCACCGTCGCTCCAAGTCAGCACAGGATATGCCATACTGCTGTTGTCAAAACTGTTCTTACTGCCGGTATACCATTTTATCAGTTCCGCTCTCTTATCCGGCGGCAATGTTGCAGAAAGAATTATCACAGGCACATTATACGCCGCCATCCAGCGCAATGAATTTTCCAGATAAACGTACATATATCGGTCATAAGCATGGCACTCATCTATAATAACAGTCTTACCTGCAAGTCCCAGGTGCCTTAGCATAACGTGTTTCTGCTTTAACGATGCCATAAGAAACTGGTCAACTGTAGCAACAACAAATTCGGACAACAGCGCCTGTTTTCTTCCTTCAAACCAGGTATGAACCATTATATTGTCATTATCGTCATCGGAAATGTCGGATGCTCTTCCGTGGAACATCTCACAGTATTCGTCATTCATATCCGTCATACCGTGTGCAAGTCTGAGCGAATGTATATCATCAGTACCACTCGCCCAGGAATGAATACGATCAAATATTCCGTTAGCGGTTGCCTGCGTCGGCAGTCCGAAAAACATTCCGCCATAGCCGAAACGTGATGCAAGTATCTCCGTTGCCGCAAGTGCCGCCTCAGTTTTACCTATTCCCATAGGTGCCTCAAGTATGTATATACCGGGCTTATTGCAAAGGCTTACAACATTCATAAATTCACGCTGTACGCAGTTCGGTTTGAAGCCGAAACGCTCTTCAAAAAAGCTGTCGCTATCAGCGATAAAATCGGCATACCAGCTGTCCGTAAGCGAAAGCTTGTTCCACGCTCTTCTGACACGCTCCTCACACTGCTCATCGGTGAGTTTTTCTTCGATGTCTATGTAAGGAAAATAATCGGTGTTGCTCGCTATCCAGTCACTCATTACGAGCAGTCCGGTAATCAGCATCTGCGCCGCAACATCGGGATTCGGCAGATTTTTGACATCTTCAAATCCGGTTACGCTGAGAGCGTATTCCATCCATTCCGCTCTTATCTGTGTCCATTCGTTTACGTTAACCTTGCCGTGTCCGTAATAGTTAGCCTCAAATGAACATTGCCCCCTATCCGCCGAACAATCGCCGTGATGTGCGCCAACAATGACTGCGGTTGGCGGTGCAACCTCAAATTCTTTTTTCAGAATATACTGTCCCGCTATGTTATGCGGTGACTCTGATATCTGTGTCAGACCTGAAAGGTCGATACCCGCGTCAAACAGTCTGTCATCCAGACCCTGAATATTATCTTTAAGCTTTCGTTGAAACGCCGGAGTTAATTTTCCTATATCATGCACCAGTGCAATGAACTTACAATAGTTGCACACAATTTCTTCTGCGTTCTCCGAACTCTCAATGCCAATCGCAGCACACAAGCGCCTTCTGACATTCTGAGCGATCCATTTATTGAAAAGTCGCTTTATTATCCCGGCCGTATCACTTGCGTGAACATTGAAAGGCAACCATTTTGTGTTGTCTTCAAAGCTGCTTTTTGCAGCTAACAGTTCTGATGTTTTCATTTCATATTCTCCAAATATGTTTCATTAATTGACATTATACTACTATTTTTATGCTAAGTCAATATAATTGAATACATTTTATTATACAGTATGTCTAATTATGTCGAATTAATTGAAAGTAATGATATGTACGGTTTGCCTTGTATGTACAAGCCTTAGTACCGCTTATCTTGCTTGTTGTGCTGAAAGTGTAGTCATATCCGCTCTTTGTTACTGTGACACCGGGAATGTTGAATGCACTTGCCGGCATATTGCTCTTGTTATTGTCCGGCAGTGTAATACTGTACTTCTTCGTTGAAGAATTATATCCATTGTGTGAGTAGGAGCTTTAGCCTTATTAGTCACAGTGAAGCTCGGAACAATTGAATATGCCTTCATCTTGTTTAAGATGTACTCATAGCACTTTTCAGCGGGTCGTCCTTTCAACTGGTCGTAATATGCTGTTTTAGGTGTATTAGGAATTTTTGAATTAACAGCCAGGTCGCTTTTACCATATCCTGTACGCAGTCCCTGTTGATTTTCCCATGATATAATTTGTGTTGCAAATGAGAAATCATCAAGATTTGTGTTAGCAACCGGCGATTTGGTGACGGAGCTGTTAAAACCACAAAGTAAATCAAATTTCAATCTGACACTTACATTATCCGGTAAGTTTTGCATATATTTATCGCTGGTATCTTTACCAACATAGGAACTACCTGTGCTGTATGATACACCGGCTTCGATACAGATTGCCTGCTGTGTTACGCCGTTCTTACTAATGCCTAACTTAGCGTGTGTTGAGGCATAGCGAGTGGCTACACCTACACTACCGTCTGACTTATAGTAGATATAGTCGTAATTGTACTTATCGGCGTAAGGCTTACCGTCAGAGCCGATGTAGTTTCCAAGCATAGCCGCATAAACATTGTCACCGACACCCCAATCTGACGCAAGCGTCTGAATGGGCAGAGCGACTAATGTCATAACTGCCGCAAGGAAAAGTCCGGTCAGCTTTTTGAATTTGTTTTTAAACATAACCTTTGTCCTTTCTTGTTTGATTTTTTGAAAAAATATATATAAAAAAGCAGTCCTACGGGTACGGGCTGCTTTGAATTTTTATGTTCAATTTACTGTCAGAAAAAAGAAAAGAGCCTTGAATTTATACTTTCAAAGCTCTCGAATATTAAATTATAAATCTACCTAAAAATCAGATTTTACCTAAGAAAGAATATGGCATAACCCTCAATGCTGTTACCGTTTTCATCTTTCTTTAAATCAGGTATGGTTTCAATGTATACGTTAAAGTAATCGCCTTTTTTCATTTGGCACCATATGAAGTTAGCTTCTGCAATTTCATTTACATTTCTTTTTATGATACTGGGATTCATATCTTTTGAAATTACTGTAGGAGCACTCCACGAACTTTCGTCCTTGATTATATCTTCGGCAAATACAAGACCGTAGTTGTTGATGGCATCGTCTATAATGACTTGTCGGATAGCTTTAAGGTCGAATGGATAACGATATATATCGCTGACCTTACCCTTTTTTACATCTTCTTTCTTAACGTATTCTCCGTTAGACAATTTGTAGCAGTTTTTGCTGTCAAACACTTCTACTACTGTGTATTCAGAACCCTCGCCGAGTACCCAAGAGGTAGCATTTGTGCAGTTAATGTCGCTATAAAATGGAACATCTTTCCTAACGGTAACGACTGTAAAGTTAACTTTTTTACCCTCTGCAGGGTTAGGCGTTTCCGTTTTCTTTGTAGCCGGTGCTGCCGACTGAGTTACCTTGCTGTCGCTCAGATAGTCGCTGTGTATATAAGCACCGGTATCGAGCTTATAGTAGCCTGTATCGGTCTTGGCTGTCACTGTCACCTTGTCGTTCACGCTGTACAG
>OGQJ01001479.1_pt1 | contig 20962 bp, 23 predicted proteins | sample 1553161 | NCBI WGS metagenome assembly OGQJ01 (sample SAMEA2579923, study PRJEB22360) | human gut metagenome | biome: human gut; feature: human-associated habitat; material: faeces | place: Denmark | collected 2008/2010 | reverse complement strand
TTTTTATACACTGTATTGTAATACACAAATTGCCTTAAATCTGATGGCAATTTGTCAGGAGCATCAAAACCTACAGATCTCAATGCATCTCTAAATAGATCATTTTTAGATGTATAACTAGATTTATTATTTTCTACAAAATCTTTCATCTGTTTCTTTTGATCTTTTGTCAATCTAGTCGTATCTCGTATTTTATATTTACCTAAATTATATTTTTCATATAATTCCGGATACAGAACTCCATTTTTAATAGAACTTACTGTTTGTTTTGAACAGCCTATCTTATCGGCTATTTCTTGATGAGGTATTTGCTGAATTAACATTTCGCATATTTCAGATAATTGACTATCCGAAAGAGCTTCTCGTATTACTGGCTGAGGAATATTTTCTAAATCATATTTTTCACATTCCTCTTTATAAGTTCTACCATGATGAATACTATATACTATATTATACGAAGTGTTGGTCTCTTCAGCTATTTCTATATAATTCTTCCCTTCCAATAATAATTCGCATATTTTATCAATAGTTTCTTGTCGTAATATTGATTTAACGATAAGATTACCATCTTTATCGTGTCTAGTCATACGTCCATTTAAATATGCAAATCGTATATTTTCTTTATGAGTACACCAAGAAAGATTATATAATTTATTATTAGTAGAATCACTATCGTTATGATTTACATCAAATTTTTCTGCATTTGGAATTGGAGCAAAAGCTAGTAATACAACTCTAGCTAAAGATGCTCTTCTTGTCTCCATTATAATTCCATCATTATAATAATAGTCTACAAATACATCAATTCTATTAACATGAGTTCTTTGAATAACTATAGGATCTATAATACATCCAAAATCTTCATTGTATATATTTCCTAAATTACTTACCCAATTTGGTCCATTTGCAAATGGAATCACAGAGTTGTCTATTCTTTTCCATTGCTCTTGAATAAATGGTTTATTGTATACTGGTGATCTATTAGTATAATTAAATACTTTCATATATATTTCCTCCTTTGTAATTTATTTTTCTAATTAGGCTTGGTTGCTGATTGAACATTGTTTATTGTACTTAGGACCTATATTGTTTTCAGATCAATATAAGCTTTTATTTCACCTTATACAGTCTTATAGATTTTTTCTGTCTTTCGACCGCGTATCACGCTCACCTTTGCAGGTCACGTTGTAGCTCTATAAGCGCTAGCCCTTCCCAGCTATTAAAGTAGTTTTTCCTCACAGAATCACTTCTATAAGGGAACGTATAGAAAGTTACGCAACTTTCTTTCCATTCTTATTGATTGAAGTATAGTTAAATGAGATAATGTTTTTCTCATAACTGTACTTCGGCATGATATTAAGAATAATATTCTGTACACTCTCTAATGAATGTGTAACAGGATCTTTGCCTCTGATATCCTGTCTGTTCCATAAACGTTCATGCTTCTTGCTGGAACGATTTACATTAGAAGAGCTTGTTTCATAGAATTTATTATAGATATCCACATCTGTCAGATTTAAGATAGAGTTGAATATCCATAATAAGAATTCATTTGCATTTGGAATCTTGTTGATATAGATGAAATGAGTTGCTAATGGAATTACCATATTCATCAACAAAGACATCCATAATATTATTTTCGCATGACGATCAGAATATATAAGAGAAGGATTCTTCTCATTCTTATATTTCTTCTCATCAAGATGCAGAGCATAGTTATCGTTGTTCATTAACACTGCTTTCATACATATAGAATCAGACAGTATCAGTCTTTCGATATCGTACTTAAACTGCTCTTTGGTATAACCAGGAATAAGATCGATATTACATTTGATCTTAGAAACAGCCATTGCTAATTCTAAATCCTGGTCATAATACTTCTCGAAATAATTAAGATATTTCGAGATATGTTCTCTCATAATATCCCCATTATAACATCGTTTTGTTGAAAGAACAAATAAATTTAAATTGTCTTTGGTAGGGTCCATAATACCAAAGAATTGTGTCACTGGTAACCATACTGCCCCCTTACACGGTTTAAAGATCTGATCCATTGGATCAGACGGTTCCCATTGATCTACTGGGACGAACCAAGTAGATTTGTCTCTTGGTTGTTGTTGACCTTCTACTGTGAAAGGTCTAATCATGTGATTCATTAAGTATATATCCTCCTTGTCACTATAGTATCACTTTTATAATATATCATTCTAAGTGCTATTAAATAGTGATAAGAAAAAAGTATGTACCAAGTTCACTATATACCACCTCCTCGAACTTTTATATCAGGAATATCCCCGATATACATTAATATAGTGTGACGAATGATATAAAAAATTAATAGCTACGGTATATTACTACCGTAGCTATATTTTATCGTTTCTTTATAGTCTTAACTCCACCTATTTTTCCTATACCTTTATTCTTTCCAACAATACCAACTTTACCAATTTTCATTGGATTAGATCTAGGTTGTATTGGGATGTCTGGATTTTGTGTATTAGTAGGAGAAGTTATCCTTTTAACTTTCTCTCGTTCTTTTCTTTTATTAGCAGATATCTTTTTAGCTTCTTCTTCTCTAGCTTCTATTTTCTTATCTGCGTGCATAATTTCTCTATCTAGCTTAGATTTACTATATTTATCTACATATCTTGTCTTAGAAAATAACCCTCTCCTAGACATAATAAGATATGCAAAATATAAACTCTTTACATAACCAACCTGATTATGAGGGTTCTTTTCTACTGCTCTATTCTTTACAGCTTTTTTTGACATCTTATTCTCAAAGTCTTTAATAAACATATCATTCTTTATAAATGCGTGAGCGAATGTGTATACAAATGAAGGATCGTTGGAATAAAATCTCACTGTATAATCTTTTAGATTAGCACCTAAAGCCGTAGCCTTATCTTTCGGAGCAGAGAATTCTACCAATACGTCGTAATAGAAATTAGGAACTACTTCACTAGGAATCTTTAAATAGCAGATATATTTCTTTCCTACATGATAAGCTTCGTAGTCCACTTTACCTGCTTCTCTTACCAGTATTTTATCTAATTTTTCTGTATATAGATTTCTATACATTGTCCTATTAGATATAACTGCATTCTCTCTACCCATAGGATTCTGTATATATTCATCGAATGTCATTTTCATAATATCACTCTCCTATAAAAAATAATAGATAGTGGTGAATAAACACCACTATCTAAATATTTATTTCTGCTGCTGTTTCTGATCAGCCTTCTGGTTGTTTTGTTTCTGCTGATTATTCTGAGGTTTCTGTGTATGAGCAGCTGCCTGTTCAGGTTCCACTTTTCTTTCTTCTACATGAGACGCAACGGCTACTGGTCCCTCTTCCTCTACATCTTCGTCTGCACCTTCATCTTCTTCATCTCTTGGTTTAGATACTTCACCTTCTGGTAAAGTAGCAGTAACATCTTTACCATCTTTGTTATCTTTATTGAAGTTATCTAATGTAAGAAGAACATGTTTTCCGCCTACCATCTCGAAGCAGTTAGCAAAACTTAAACAACGTCTAAGTTCATGTTCTGATAATGGCAACTCTGCTGGCAACTCTATTCTTTTCTGTTTTTCAAGAATTCCAGAAATATACTGCATGTTATTTCTTGGATATACTTTACATCTTTTTGGAAATAAATTAGCCATGATTAATAGCTCCTTTCTATATTTATAAAATTACTTAAATGTTTAGATTTTAGTAAAAATGGGGGGTATAAGGTGAACGTCTCCACCTTATACCCTATTTTATATTTAATACTTTATACAGGCACTTATAATCTATTTCAGCCCATAATCTAATCTCTGTTATCACATAAGCGTTTCCATTGGGGGTGAGTTGTGGAATAATGTGTTTGGAAAAGACTATGGTCTTACTCCTATAGACTAACTTGGACTATATTTCAGCATTACAATTATGTTTAGTCGTTTGTTTCAATGTATGCATTCTGCATTGGATCTACAAGGAATGCTTGGTTAGATGTATACATAATTGTGATGATTCTTGAGATACCTTCAAGAACTGAGATATCAGTTTCAATAGAACATAATACTTCATTTCCATTGAAAGATTTCTCTCTTAAGTTATAAGCCTTATGTTTTTCAACAGACTGATTTACTTTATCTTCAGCTTCATCTACAGTCAATCCTGACTTGTAAAGATTAGTTACAAGCGTCTTGTATGCGTTGTAGATAATTATTGTAATTTCCCCAAAAAGACTATTTGTCTCTTCAGGAATAAGTTCTTTAGATGCACAGAGCCCTTCAATGCCTGCACCTTGACCAACTCCATTTACAGCGGCTGATCTACAGTTAAGAACAGCATCTTCTACAAGGTCACGTACATTGTCTCTATCTGCTGCAGAAATACCGCCTACGTTGTACTCTACAAAGTTTGCTGTAAGAGAATGTAATCTGCGTTTAAGTTCAATGATTGCATTGAGATTGTTTTTATCCTGAGACTCAATCTCAATCTGTTTTTCTAAGAAAGAGATTAAAGAGTTATATGTAGCAGAGAATGGTCTAGATCCATCTTCTGCAATTTCTGCATCTTTATCAAACATTTCTTTTGGATTTACAATAGTCATTTTATCAATATCAATTGTAACTTCATCTGCATATCCTGCAAAGTTAGTAACTGTTTCCACAGATGGAGCAACTCCATTTTCAATATCTTGCAATCTTGTATCAGGATTAATATATTTCTTGATAAGAGGGCAGCCGCATAATGTAATAATATCGCCAATATTATCAACACGATCATTGATGCCAGTGATAATACAGAATGGTGGTTTGTTTTCTTTTTGTCCAGCTTTATCGAATGCATAAAAGATTTTTTCCATATCCATCAGTGCAGATGAAATATCCTGAGATAAAGATGGAGCTAAGATAACTGTAGGTTTATATTTACTGGATCCATCCTGATATGGAATATAGATATTCTCTGTAAAGATCTGCATAAACAGCTGAATCATTTCAGGAGTATCTACTGGATCAGGGAAGTAATAGATATTTGCCTGAGGAATCTTAACTGTATTTTCATTTGTGTTGATAAATGATGGAGAAGAAAATCCCTTATTAAGGATAATACCATCGTATGTTTTTAAGATGGAACTTTCTGTATTTGAAGTTCCGATCTGGATAAATGTATCTTTACCGAACTTCTTATAGATATAAGCAATATCTTCAGATACCATTTCATTTCCATTTGTAGAGATGAGGCAGATTTGTTTGATATCGTCGAGAGTTAATTCTCTTCTGCTGCTTCTGATTTCTTCAGTAATTTTTTCTACTACTTTCTGGAATTCAGAAATAATTGCATATGGTGGAAAACCTGCTTTTTCCCATCTCTCTGTTCTTTCGCATAACTCTTTATAAATAAGGTATGATAACTGTACTGCTGTAGTAGTACCATCACCTACCTTTTTAATTACATGCTCTGTAATTCCAAGCAATTCATCGTGAACTGCCTTTTCCAGAGGCTTAAAGAATTTAAAGTTAGATAAAACTTTATGACCATCTTTACTGTATTCTGTAAGTCTATCCGGATGCATAATCATAGAATAAGATCCGAACGGTCCTGCTGTTTTACTGATAACTGAACTTGTTTTTTCAAGTACTGATAACTGAACTCTTCTGAGAGCATCAGTCTCAACTAAGTTTGATAAAATTGTTCCATTATTATTTGCCATAATAAATTTCCTCCTATATATTACATAACTTACTGTAGTGTGCTAATAGTATTTTTATACTATTGAACCTCTGTGCTGCACATAATACTCTAAAGTAGTACTAAGATCAGCATCTTTAAATGTGCTATATGGATCGATAGGAAGATCCATTTGAACCCATGCCATTCTAGCATAATCAAAACAGCATCTAGTTACTGTGCAATTAGAGAATACTGCGTTTGTAAGATCTGCTGAGTTGAAATTACACATATCGAATATACAGTTCTCGAATTTACAAGTATTTAAATCACATTTGCTGAAATTTGCTCCACTAAAATCACAGTCTTTTATTTCAGTATCTTTAAATGATGATAATGAGAAGTCAGAAAATTGAAATACTGAATGCTCAATAATCATTCCAGAGAATAATCTATTTATATAAGATTCTCCAGAATAATTTCCAAAACTTATATTTCCTCTAACTCCCATATTATTATCAAGCATAAATGCTTTGTGAGAATTAAAGATGATATCGCTAATCATAATTATTTCCTCCCTACCATTTTGTATCTATACCTAATTCGTCTTTAATTAATTCTTTGGCAGCTATAAACCGTCCAAGATAATCACCACCAATACAGGTATACTTGATATTATTTAAATCTAAAAGACTCTTAATAATTTGGCTATACTTTTCTCTATCCGCAGCTATAGTTTCATTTCGTGTTCCGTCTTGAACAAAAGCTACAGTTGGTTCAAGAAATAATACCAAATCATAATCAGTTATATTATTGATAGCATGAGCTAAGTTGTAGCAATTATCATATTCCTTGGTATCGGCTAATAAAAAACCTGCATAAAATAAAGTAGTTATAGCATCAGTGTCAATAAATATGAGTCTATTGCTATGCTTAATAGCATCCATCATATTTACTTTTTGTCTAAGAAGATTTTCATATAAATCTTCTACTATCATATAGTCTTCTCCACCTGCATATTCGCATGTATTTCTACCAACCTCTGATACAAAGTTAGTATTATACGCTAATGCGAGATTTTGCACTAAAGTACTTTTACCTGTACTCTCTCCACCCAATACGAGTACTTTTCTTGTATAGTATGGTTTACATACTTCTGGGATATAATCCCAATTATCAGTAGCCCATTTTCTAATATCTGTTGAGCTGATTGGAACTTCTTCTCTTTTGTAGTATACTACTTCTGATTCTGGGCAATATAAACTTTCGAATCTGTTTGTTCCATAATAATCATCGCCGCAGAATACTGCATCGATAGGTTTTCCAATCAGATTCTTAATATCATTTGCACCTTTCTCCCAGAAGTAATCTGTATTATATTCTTCTTTGCTTACTGCTTTATCTTCTACAAGCATAATCTTTATATTTGGAAGGTGTTTTGTACTATTAAGAATCCAGCGATATCTTAATTCTTTACTTGTACTTTCTCTTCCTTCACACCAGCTGATCATGATGTATAATTCTTCGCATACAGAAGCTGCTTTGATAATATCATGAATATGTCCAACATGAAGCGGGTCAAAAGACCCGCCAAACATTCCGACTTTATATTTCATAATTATTTAACCTCCTTGCTATGAGATTCTTTTTCCCATTTAACTAACATGATGATTGCATTTCCGAGATATACAGTCCACATCAGTAATGTAGCCATATTATCTCCGCCTGTCTTAAAGTTACACCACCACATATATACACTAAATACGTCTACTGCAACCCATATCCACCACTGTTCTGCGAACATTTTCACACTGATAATCATTGCAATAACAGATGATACTGTTGTAAATGAATCTACAAATGGCATTGCATCTCCAATACTTCTTAAGAATAATCCATATACAACGGTAGATGCAATCATTGCTATTAATAATAACAATCTACCTTTCATATCCATATGTCTTTTTTCCACTTCTTTTGTTTTGCTATTCATATGCTTATTCCAAACATAAAAACCGACAAACTGCATTGGAACATAGTAAATTGCGTTAAGCATTGTTTCTCCATATAAGTGTGCATTGAATGAAATAATAGCATATAATACAGAGTTCACCAATCCAAACAAATATGCTGATAATTTACCTTTACCGGTACAAACTACACATGCAACCCCTGTAGTCGATGAGATAATTCCCATCAATGTATCCTGCCAATAAATACTCAGTCCTGTAATAATAGCGCAAGCTATCACCAACCAAGACACTTCCCATTTCTTCCATCCGCTTAATTCGTTCTTAATAAAGTTTTTCATAGTAGTATTTTCTCCTTTTTGTGTAATGTATTTTTGTTACCCCAGAGGAATCTTTCTAGGATCAAAAGTATATATTGAAAAAATTTCAAACTCATTTTCTTTTCCGTATTTTTTCAATATATCTTCTGGCAATAATGGTTGTGACATTTCTGGATCTATTGTAATATTAAATCCATAATTTGGCACATATATATTTAGACCTGTTACATTTCTGTATTTATATAGGTCATAAATATTCTTTACAAATAGAACTTGATAGTCTGATAGATTTATTTTATTTAAATCTTTCTCTACTATTGTTCTAAATGATTTGATATGTCTTTCTTCAACTTCTTGTAAATCTTGCTCAGATCTACACAGAATTGTTATTCTAACAACTTGATCTATAGTAGTAATAAGTAACTCCGAGAGATCTCTCACTGCAGTATTACAAGATAATTTGAGAATCTGATTATATTCTTTTTCCATAAACTGGGAATACAAATTTTCTGCAAGCTCATCATCTTCATATTGAAGTATAGCGCTTAATGGATTTACTTTATTTCTTGTAACCATAGTATATTGCTGATTAAGTTCAGATGTATGAAGTATCCCTTGCAAGAAATACAAATCATTATCATAATCAAATTCTAATAACTTTAGCAATCCCATATCAGTATCTACAAGTATATCGAAAGGAACCAATACGTCAGTTATATACATTTATTTCACCTCCTTGAAAAAGAATTGGGATAAGTATAATACTTATCCCAATAATAGTCTTAGTCCATCTCGCTACCAAGTTCATCTAATGTTGTGCTTCTCATTCCACCAGATGGAATATTATTACCAGCATCTCTTCCCTGATTTGAACTGAAGAATGATTTGCCGCTGTTTTTTGTTCCTCCGCTGTATTCTGCGGATGTATCAATACCAAGTTTTTCCATGATGAGATTCATCTTAGTATTGGAACGGTTTGTATCATATTTCTGAGCATTCATTACTGAATATGCCATAGCTCCTCCGATTGAAGAGCTGTAATCATCAAGTAATGTAAGCAGTTCATCTATTTCCAAATTTGGATAATTGATATGATCATATTCTGTAATATTGTTCTGATCAAAGTTTCTTACAGCAGCATAACTTCTGTCTTTAAATTGATAAGCATATGCTGAAGTAATACCAGATTCATTAAGTCTTCTAATAATAAGACATGGACTAGAAGCGCCAAGTTCTTTACCATTACTTAAACTAATAAATCCTTGGGATTCTCCTTTTCCTGTGTATACTCCTCCATTATTTACTTCATCTGGATGAGCAAGTACATTTCTAATTTCTTCAGCAAGGATTCTTGCTTTTGCATGTGTAAGCCAAATAGTCACTGCGTTCTCATGATCCCATTTCTGAATATCATCCGGCCTAGCCCCTGCTTTCATCGGGGAAATGCTAATTTTAAGCATTCCGTTGTAAAATTGATAAGAAATTGCTGATGGATCCACTCCATCAGTATTAGAAGTCCCGAACGGACTGTACACAATTGGTTCATAATATTTCTTCTTATTATTATCTCCGTTATTGTAGTCACCTAATGCCATAGTTAAGTTTCCTCCTTATACTGTTTTCAATTATTTTACTATAATGTATGTGGGTATATTAAAGTAAATTGACCTCCTTTCCATTAAATACATATATTAGATTACATTTTAATAATATATCATTGTAGATATAAATAGAAAGAAAGGATGGAAATATTATGAAAATTTCAGAGATTATTCATATAATGAAGCAACCTGTTGAAAATATTATGGACAAGTTTAACAAAAATGAACTTGCTCCAGATTTTGCTTCGAGAGCCATAGCATTTGCTATATATAGATATCAGAACAAAATATCAAAAGATTCTGATATAAAAGATAAGAATAATGTATTTGGATTTGTAGATCCATCTACAGGAAAACCTTTAACTTTCAATTCTATTGATGAATGTATTTTACATTTTATTGAAAGAAAAACAGAAGATGAGAAATTTGAACAGGTATACCACAATCTGTACAAGACTTTTAATCTTAATAGATTTGATAGAGAGTTTATTAGAGAGAAAGATGGAAATGTTATAGATCTTCCTGAAGATAAATGTAAACCTGCTGTTGATATGTATACAGTAAAAACTCCAGATGGAAAAGAAATCAACAAAACAACAAATTTAGAAGATGCTAGAAATGAAAAAATAAAAGTAGCAGGTTCAGTCATTTACAATTCAAGAGGGGCAATTGTGGATGGAATTGCTAAGTCTAAAGAATCAGAAAATATTGTATCTACACTTCTCATTGCTGGTTCTAAGGTAGTTGCAAATAACCTTAATATGTATTATAAATTACATGATACGAGACCTGGAAGAACTATCAGTGGAGAATATTATTTATTTGATGGTAAAGAAGTGAATGGACGATATGCATTGTGCTTGAAACCTGAGTTTGCTGGAAAAGAGCCGAATACTGTTATTGGGTTCGTAAATGCAAAAGACCTTAAAAAATAAAAGAAAGAGGAGTAAGCATCGTAATGATGCTTACTCAATTTTATTCAGTTATATTATAATACAATTTAAGTATTGTTCGTGTCCATTCATCTTGTTTAATTCCAAGATCTTTTTCTTTTTTATTTTCAAGATACCAATGATATGCATCTCCACCGTACTTCATACTCATTGCTATCCAATCACAGCACATTTCAGCAACAAAAGCAAATGGCATACTATCTTGTTTTTTATTAATACTCCACCAGTCTGGATGATGTAAGTTTACAGTGTAATGATGAATCCAAGCTTTATCATAATCAGCTTTATTATCTTCTTTCTCCTGCTCATCAACAGGAAAATGATTTATACGATAAGCTTCCCATTCTTCCAAATCATATTTAGACATGTCATGACATTGCACCTGGCTATCTAATTGCATTTTGAAAAATTCGACACTTCCAGTTTCTTGTTTCACATATTCTATTATTTTTTTATTATTTTTAATATTTTCCCAAGCTTTCTTTACATTTGCTCTATGTTCATCTACATATTTTTTGTAAGCTTTTTCTTGCTTTCTTTGTTCTTCTGAAATATTTGGATCACAAGCCATAGCTAAAGATATTAAAGACATATTATATTTTCTCCTTTCATAAAATTTATCTCTACTATCTTGTTAGATAGTAGAGATATGATATATAGTGTTGATCAAACTTTTTAGGATACATACTTTATTATAGTGTTGCAAAACATATATTTTTAAATCATGTCAAAATGGCAAAATTCGACTTTTTTGGTTTATTCATTATTTATTTTCTGTATCTTCAGCGGTCTGACCTTCAACTTCCGGTCGTGATCGGGATCGTTTAATACCTTGCTGAATATCCTTAAACTTATCAAACAGGATAGTAGCAAGAACGGCACACACGATACCCTGTACCAGAACTGTAAGCAACTTTTCTTGAGGGTTAAATGGTACTTGCATTAATATAGATAATACAATACCTACAACTCCTAACCAAATCGGAATAGTTGCATTGTCAAGTTTCTTGACATAGTGTTTTAATACATAACCAATAAACATCAGCACGATTATAAGTGGAATATTCACTTGTGCCAATGAAAGGTCGAGTATTTGTTGAACTACACTTTCAATGATTTCCGTCATATTAGTTTTCTCCTTTCTATTGATTTAATATATAGTTCTGATAATAGATTTATACCCTCATCGTACTTTTAAGCAAAACATCCATAGTAAAAGAATAATAAATCCACATACTTTAACTTATTCTTTTTAAACTATTAGAAAGGAGAAATAGTATGCTTAAAAAAATAAAGAAAAGTAAAATTAATAGATTGATTTCTATTATACTACTTACATTAGCATCATTTATAATTATTCTAACGGTATGTGATAATGCTATTCTAAGTATTAAGAATTCTAGAGCAGCTGCTGTAGAAGATGTAAAGAAAAGAGATTTTGCTACTGTATGGATGAGTATATTAAATTATATGGAAGATGCAGAGAAGCAAACGTCAGGTGTTGCCACAAACATCGAAAATGATATTAGAACTAATTTTGATCTTCAAGATCTTCAATATAAACTTGATAGTGGGGATAAAGAAGCCAGAAAGAAATTAAGTGAAATATTTAGAAAAAATATCGATGGTGTGTATATAGGAGATGTAAATAATAATAGAAATTCTATTATTATTTTAGAAGGATATGACGCTATCGTAGAAGATCTATTTGTAGATCCAGAATCTAGGGAAGAAGGTGCAGTTATAGAAAATCCTTCTTCTCCTACTTTATCGCAATATAGGAATACTACGTACAATAAGGAATTATTTACAAGTGCCGTTAGAAAAATCAGAACTCATACTGATCAGATAATTGCAATAGAACCATATAATTATATTAAAGGAGAACATGAAAAAATTCCTGAAATGAATTATCATAATTTAGAGCAAATCTATATTAAAGAAGGAGTTCAAGGTCTTCGAAATTATCAATTCTTAGTTCCAGTATATATAACTGATTCAGGAGATATATTTGGGCAGAAAGATATTGAGAATGGTGTTCCTCAAGAAAACCATAAGTTTATTGTAATTCAAACTTTCAATATATATGACCAAATAACGTTCAATAGTCCAGAATTTGGTGATGATGATTATATTGGAAGAATTAATGCTAGATATGACAGAATTTTAAATTCCTTATATATCATGGGAATTATAATCTGCACTCTTATAGTATTTATTATAGTATACTTCTTTTCGTTGTATAATATTTTAATTACAAAAGAGTATGAAAATATCTATAACAGTGAGTCGAAAAATAAAAATACATAAATCCAAAGTTAGGAGGGAGAGCATTGGATCAGTTAACATTTACCTTACTTTTGGATTATATTTATAATAGATTTGCAGTTACACTTGTACTTTGTAGTGTAGGTGTAGTTATAAAAAATATTATAAATGATATCAGTTCAAAAAGAAAAGTAAGTATAGGTAAAACTGTTGCATCATCTATGTTTTCTACCGTTCTAATGTGTGCTGTTAGAGATTACATTGACATTGCATTTAGTGCATATGTACTTATTTGTCTAATAGTTGGTATGTGGAGCACAAAAATTGTATCACTTGTCGCAGACAGTAAGTTTATGGGTAAGGTTACAAAAAGATTACTTAAAAGTATCGCTAACCCAGTTGCAGACGCAGTATCCGATGTTTTGGACGAGGAAAACAAGAATAACGATGGTAAAAACAATAAACCTACTACTGTAGACGAAAATGAAGAATCATTAAAAAAAGATTAGGAGTTAGGGGAACCCCTAACTCCTTTTATATTATTTTACTCTAATACTCGTTCCAGCATAGATTAAATTAGGATTACTAATTCCATTCCATGCACAAAGCTGAGATACAGTAGTGCCGTATCTGGCTGCTATGCTGGATAAATTATCTCCAGATTTAATTGTATAATACTGTTTAGCAGGAGCTGCTGGTGCAGAGCCTCCTCCGCTAATTTTTAATGTTTGACCAGGATATATTTTATTTGGATCAGAAATACCATTAATACTAGCCAAGTGTTGATATGTAGTTCCAAATTTACTAGCAATACCAGATAACGTATCTCCGGATTGAACTACATATGTTGTAGATGTTCCACCTCCACCAGCACCATTAATCTTATCTTGTACTTCTTTATATCTAGGTCCAAGTGCAGCCTTTCTATCATCCCCGTTACCATAACGACCTTGCATAACCTCATTTACTAGGGTATCTACTGATGATTGAAGTCTGTGATTAACTTCATTTTGAACTTCTTGGAATTTCGCTCCGAGCGCAGCTTCTCTATCTGCACCATTTCCGTATTTTCCTTGTATGACTCCAGTAGCAAGATCCATAACAGACCCTGATGGGGTATTGGTTGTCGGAGGTGTAGGATTTACAGGAGGTTTAACTGCATTTCCTTTACCTGCATATTTATTCCATCCATTTCTATCCATATATGCAATATTAATATCAAGATTTCCGTTATATCCTGGTAATCTTCCGGCTGAACTATATTGGAAAATAGCTGGTCCAGACCAAGCCCCATATCCATTTCCATCAGTCCAAGGATTAGATTGATATCCTGTAGGATTATAATTTGCATATTGGGCTACCCACAAGCCGTGGTTAGGAGCAATAGCGCCCCAATTAAACTCTCTGCATACAGATTTACTTATATATACCAATGCCCTCACGCCAGTTTTTTCATAAACTCTATCTAAGAATTGTTTAGCATACGCCGGCCCCTGTCCATATGCACTGTTTTGATATTTTTCCCAATCAAGAACAAGAATAGCCTCTCCAATATATCCTTGAACATTTTTTAAAAAGAAATCTGCTTCTGCTATAGCTCCTCCACCACTTGCATAGTGATAAACACCAAGACACTTTCCGGCAGCTTTAGCTTGTTGATATGCACGATCACAGTCTGGGTTGACATAACTTGTTCCTTGAGTTGCTTTTGTAATAACAAAATCACAAGGTACTGCATTCAAATTAATTCCGTTTTGATGGCTACTAATATCAATACCATTCATACTCATAAAAAGTCCCTCCTTTTTTATAAAATATAATATTAATAGGATCTCTTTGCCTATTATAAGTAAGTTACAAAGATAAATCACATACAAATAAATTAATTAAAAGGAGGAATTAAATATGGGTATAATTTTTGATGACATTGAAGGGGATGATAATATTATTCCATTGACAATGGATCGCATACATAGTCATCCTAATGGAGGTACTTTGGTATCTAGAGCTAACACATATGATGGTGTTAGTTTTTACGCAACACGGGATAATAAACTATTAAATTATGAAGGTTATGGGGTAATGTCTTTTACTCAATTTGCAATAAACGCTATTAAAGACAGCATGTTAAAATTTGTATTTGTTTTTAAAAAATTGGAAATTTCATATGCTTATAGGGGATCTTATAACCTGACCCCTTCATTATGTGTAGGATTAACGGCAGATGTAAATGGTGATTCAGATATCCATGAGGTATTTAGTACAGCCGGAGTATCAAATGCTTATGTAAGTATAGATAGCATGGCTTTTAACAAAGGAAAAACCAATCCATTATTTTTTTCAAATGTATATAAAACTGGGTTTAGAATCTTTTTCGCTGGAAGTATTTTTTCAGACTATCCAGTATCATATAGTTCTACAGTTTCATATACTGGCACAATGTATTCTGGCGCAGATGCTTATATGATTCCAATTTGGGGAATGGATTGATATATCATTGGAGGTATTTTTATGATATTCGAATCAATTTCATCTAAAGTTATAGATGACTATAATTCGAAAAGAGATATGTATTTATCTCATTTTCAAAAAATTAAACTAACAGATGCAATTTTACAAATTTATAAATCTCAATATAGTCAATTATCTCATGTAAGGATAAATAAAGATACAAAAGGATATGTATGGTTAGATGATCAAGATATAGTAGGTCTTATTAACGTAGAAGAAAAAGATGATGATTATAAATGGATAATATCATTTGAAATATTTGGAAAATATAAAGGTCATGGATTATCTAAGCAGATTTTAAAAGTTGCCGTAAATGATTTGGGAGTAACTCATTTATCTGTAAACAAATCAAATCAGATAGCATATAAACTATATAAATCTTATGGATTTAAAGCATACAAAGAAACAGAAAAAATGTATTTTATGAGTATACATAAAGTAGATGGTATAGATGAATCTGTTACCATAAATGAAGAAGCTATATTTTCAAAAACTCAAAAGAATCCTATATATATAGTATTAATGCATAGTGGAACTCCTTTGGCTAATGCTATAAAGAAAGTTACAGGTGACGAATTTTCACATGCTTGTATTTCTTTTAATTCTAAACTTGATCCATTATATTCATTCGGCACAAAAGGTAAAGGAGAAAAAGGTATAGGATTTACAATAAATAATCCTAAAGATAAATTTTTTACCAAATTTAATTCTAAATATAGTGTATATGTGATGTATGTGACTGACAATGCATATAAATCTATGAAAAACAGATTATCATATTTTACTAACCATAAAGATAGCTTAAAATATGATTTTAAAGGATTATTTGATATTTGGTTTGGTAAAGAGTCAGAAGACCATGAGAAATGGTTTTGTTCTAGATTTGTTATGGAGATTATATCTAAAGCTCAAGAATTATCAAAAGTACCATCATTATGGAAACCTAATGATATTACTCAATTAAAGAATATCTCTTTAGTAAACAGGGGATTCGATTTTTTTAATTATGATTATAAAGTTACAGAAAAACATTGTAATGATATTAAAAAAGGAAAATATAGCCCATCTGATGTAATATATGAATCTAATCATTCTGAATATCTTATCTATATGACAACTGGAAGCGAATCGTATCTATATGAAGAATATAAAAGAATATATAAAAATTACAATTACAAAATACCAGAAGTAGGATTCCCTACAAATGATAGGGAAGAGTATCTTGCTGTTAAAGATGCCGCTATAAATGCAGCTAAAGGTTATTACACATTTGATACAAAAGATGAAAATAAAATCTATCCGTTTAAGTTCTATAATACTTTGGAACTTGAGAGAGATAAGTATATAGAACTTATTACTGGAAATTGCCCTCCAATGAAAAGAGATCAAGCTAATTTATATCAAGTAAATATATCTGATGAATGGAGAAAAATATCAGTAATAATGATAGCTATTCCTGGAGAGATCTTTGCAATGTACCTGTTATTGGATAATAATGTATTGTATAGATTTAATTATAGTGGTGTAATGTTTCAAGAAAATTCTACAGATATAGAAGATGAAAGTACTAAATATTATAAAAATCCTGCAATGCAATTAAAGATCAAAAATACAAAAAAGAAAACAAGTCAAACAAAAGCTGGGAATTATGCTGATAAAGCTCCGTCTGTTCCTACACCTAAAGTAAAGAAAAATATAAAGGAATCGACGGATACTACTGAAAGAGAATTATTAGTCAAAGCATTATATGCAAAGAAACTATTAACCAAAGAAATTCTTTCATGTAAAGATTGTGCATATATGTATGAAGATATAATGCTTCCGTATGCTAAAGATAATTCTTTTGCAGTAATTGGATGGAATTTGAATAAAGCTAAAAATAATGATCTAATAGAATTCCCAAAATGCAGAAGTGCTGTATTTAACTATTGTTCTAAAATATTTAATGATATCAACAAAGAATATTGTTTAAATATGGACGACAGTTGTTTTTATGTAGAAAAAATAAACTAATAACAAAAAGGTAATGGAGATATCTCCATTACCTTTCTTGCATGAAAGTATGCGATAAGCCTAGGTGAGTGAAATCACCTAGGCTGACTGCCGTGAAAATAATCCAGAACGTATAATTGCTGCTGAATATATAACGGAATACACGGATTGCCAATATCAATCCATTTATCAGTCCACTGTTTTCCATCAGCAGTAAAAATAAGAACCATTCCGTTTTTAGTTTTCTTGGTAATAACTATAGGATTGTTATACCAATCAAATCCATACCAAGAATCCCCTTTTAAAGTAAACCCGTTCCATTTAAAATTTCTTTCATTTCTCCCATGTTCTTTCAAATCCCATTTTTTCATTTTAAGCCCTCTTTTGTAAAGAATTTTGCATATAACTATAAATTAGAGAAGAAGCATTTGCCAACCCTTCTTCTCTTACAGAAAATTACAAAGATGCAATTTTCTGTACAAGTGACATCTTATCAAGGTCTAAGTGACCCCGATAAGTACCATCACCATTATCCTGTGTTACGATCACAGGCCTACTCTGGACCCAACTATCCCAAGGTTTAGGGTCGCAGAATGCACGTTCTGCTTTTAATGTACCAAACATACAAATCATCTCCTTTCTTTAGGGGGATATAGAGAGTAAGAGGGGCGACTCTTACTCTCTATTCATTTTTATAATATATAATTAAAATAACGAAGGTTAACAGGTTAGCTATAATAAGCTAACCTGTATTTTTTTGTATTATATTCTTACTTTCACATAATATTAATCATTTTAATTATTAAAAAGGAGGTGACATCATTGTCTGAACAGCAAAAAAGAACTCCTAAAGATAGTTCTTTAACACGAGAAGATATTGTTAAAAATAAAGGATATTATGATATAAATGGAAATTGGAATAGTATTCTTACTTTTGATCAATATCCAGATAAATTATTTAGAGGGCGTGTAGAAGTGTTTATATTCAATAGAAAAAATGAAGTTTATATGAATATAGGAAATGGAAATTATAGGATACCAGGGGGATCTATAGAAAGAAATAGATCACACAAATATCAAGTATTTATTGAAGCAAAAGAAGAAGCTAGAATATTATTAGGTAAGATAACTTATACGAAATACAGTTATTTTAAATTCTTTAAAAAGAAATATACAAATTGTAAAATGCATTGGGATGGGACGTACAATGAGGTATACGTAGCAGATTTTAAATCATGGTATTATGGTTATATAGATAAATCAGTTCGAGATACATATATGACCAAATATGGAAGATTTGTTCCATTTGAATATGCGATAAATTATCTAAACATTCATCATCAGAAAGCATTAGGGTTAGTCTAAAAAAGACTAACCCTTTTTTATTTAATACCCACAATGAGTTCCTGGTATAGCATATATTCTTAATACATAATTATCGAATTGCATAGGGGAATCTGTAACTAAACGTATACCTACTATTGTTGAATTTACTAAAAACGTTAATTTATCTAATGAAACTGTAACAGCTTCATCTGCATTTTGATTTATTTTTCCTGTTTTTGGTATATATGATATACTGCTATGTTGTAAATATATGTCTGTATTAAAAGCTGCTCTAACATCAGGTATAAATTGGATAAATCCAACACCTCTTATAGTTAATCCATCATAGTATGATGGTGAAAACATACCAAAGTTTGGATTGGTATGAACATAATTGCCATTTATATACCATGGAAAACTATTTGAATCTTTAATATTGTTATATGTACCCGTAGGTCCATATGATGCGAATAGAGTGGGCCTATTCCCATCCCTCCCTAATTCAGCTACAACTATATTACCAAAAACCATATTATTATCCATTTATATATCACCTACCTTAACATTCATGAATTTCATGAATGTTAAGGAAAGAAATAGATGATTTAGAGATAGTGGATAAGCCAGAGTGTCACTTGACACTCTGGCTTCTACTATTCATTTATTGATCGTATACTAAGTATATTTATAATATTATCTTTATAATATAACGATTTACTATTTTCAGATATATCTAATACTACAGTTTGATCATCACAATTCAATTCCGCTATTCGTCCAATAATGGTATTTCTTCTTAAATAACCAAGCTCAACTATACCATCTACTACATATTCATCGTACTCATCACATATTGCAACGTATTCATCTATTACAATAGATTCTACATATCGATGAAAATTTAAGTAATCAATATCTTTATCCATCATAAAAGATAGAATATCGTATACTGAATATTTTACACCACTACTATGATATTTTATAGACGTATCAATGATTAATATATATTCATATTTTTCAGAAATTTCGATATTAGTTATATTGCACATTCTAGTTATCTGCTTTTTCTTCTCCATATCCCTCCATGGAATAGGGACCTTGAACCCGGACTTTAATATAATTGGGGACTGAAATTGTTTATGCATATCTTCGGTAAGTGTGATAATAAGTTTTCTTCTGTTTTCAATTTTCATAACACATTCTCCTTTATACTTTTATTTATCTGTATATAATATAATCAACGGGAACATTCTGATAATTTTAATTAAGGAGGAATATAATAATGGCAGAGATTTATATTAGAGCTGACAAAAAAACAAGAGTTGTTACTTTTGTACATAGACGACCATTTGATCCTGTTCATGGATTGGGAGAGACTAGAGAAAATCTTCTAAAAACAGGATTTTTTGTAAATGAATATCCTGAACCAGAAACCACTATCGGTAAGAGAGCTATTGCTTACTATGATCACGAGCGCAAAAAAGTGTATTATGAATATGAAGTGATTCCTTTTACTGAAAAGAAAAGATTCGATATTATGGAAGATGCATTAAACGATCTACTTTTCTCAAATACATTTGCTGCTCCTGCTATGTCTTTATTCTCAGCTACGAGAGAAAAGGATGGTGAAGAATTTATGATGAATGGTCTGGCTAGATATTTAGCAACTCAGATATATCAAATGAAACTTGATAAAGAAAAAGTTATTAATACATATCCAGAATTAACAGAAGAGATTGAAAGATATCTTGATGAATATGAAACGATTCCAATTGTACAGTCTGAAGAATAAAAAATGATCTAGTGCAGTAATATGCACTAGATCATCATTTTTCTTATTTCTATCTTTCTTTCATCACTATATTTGGTAATTACCGGTGAATCTTTTTCCATTAGCAATCCACTACTCGTAAAATGAAATTCCACCACTCCAATAATACATGCACTTACTCTACTATTGATATTCCACATGTCTTGTATCTTCCCATTTCCATAAAATATAACATTACCTTTACTATTAATAACTTTATAAGTTACATAGTCATTAATTCTAAAATCAATAGATGTATTTGTTGCATATTTATCACTATTGGTACAAATGACATAGTTTCTACTTACAATATACTTATACTTCCCTGGCATTATATCAAATAATATAAGAAATTCATCTAACGTTAACCATTCAGTATTAGATATTAAATCTTCATTGCGATATGATACCATTAATTCAAGAATATCATTATCGTTTAAAACTATTAGTTCTATTTTTATAGTAGGGTTACTATGTTTGGGTCTATAATATTTTCCTTCTTGTAATATAATATTCTTATTAAATAATAATTTTCTATATTTCACT
>OGQJ01001453.1_pt1 | contig 21363 bp, 19 predicted proteins | sample 1553161 | NCBI WGS metagenome assembly OGQJ01 (sample SAMEA2579923, study PRJEB22360) | human gut metagenome | biome: human gut; feature: human-associated habitat; material: faeces | place: Denmark | collected 2008/2010 | reverse complement strand
GCCGCCGCGTTTCGTAGCATCATTTACGAACGCGTACTTCCCGGACTGCAGGTCAAGCGGGTAATCAGGATGTTCAGGCGCGATCCGGGCGGTTTTGGCAGCGCGACCTGCGTCATTCTGCTCGTGGTTCCGCTGCTCGCCGCCGCGCTCTTCATCGTGCTCCTGCCGACCATCCCCTTCATCGGCGTCATAGCCTCCATGTCAATGACGTCGGTGCTGGGAAACGACCTCGTGCCGCTGGCGCTGCTAGGAGTGGTCACCATCGTCGTTGCGCTCATGGTGTGGATCGCCGGCGCGATCGTGAGCGCGTTCATCTCGGCGCTCTACATGCGCTCGCTCGGATACTGGATGGAGCAGTTCAAGCCCGATACCTGGCGGTCGCCCTCGGCACCCATGCAATTCGAGGCGGAGATGGCGGCGGAGAAGGAAGCCAGGCGCGAGGCGAAGGCGGCGGCGAAGAAGAGCCGTCGCGCGAAGAATACGAAGGACGAGAAGCTTGCGGTTGATTCCGGGCAGCAGAAGCAGGCCGAGGTCGAGATGGCGGAGCCGGCTGAACCGGCAGGTCAAGATGACGGTCAACCATCCGTGGACCCGGAGGATGCCGTCGGCGAGACCACGGACCCGGAGGACGCATGACGATTGACATCGACTGGCGCGCCGCTTGGATTGCCGAGCAGGAGCACAGGGGACGTTCCGACGACGCGACACGATGGGACGAACGTTCGGCAAACTACGCCAAGGTTTCGGGAACGAGCTCGTACGCATCGACCTTTCTCGACTACGCCGGGGTGCGTGAAGGCGAAACCGTGCTCGACATGGGGTGCGGGTCCGGCGCGCTCGCGCTGCCGCTTGCCCAGGACGGACACGAGGTCTACGCCTGCGACTTCTCGCGCGGCATGCTCGACGCGCTCATGGAAACGGCCTTCTGTCTCGGCGTGAACGAGCACGTTCATCCCATGCTGCTGGCCTGGGACGACGATTGGACCACGGCTGGCGTGCCCGTATGCGACGTTGCGCTTGCCTCGCGCTCCATCGCGACGGGTGATATGCAAGCGGCGCTTGCCAAGCTCGACGAACATGCGCGCAGACGTGTATGCATCACGCTGACGACGGGCCTTTCACCGCGTGTCGATCCTGTCTTGCTCGACGCGATCGGACGCGAACAGCCACGGTATCCGGATTGTGTCTTCGCGTTCAACATCCTCTGGGGCATGGGCGTTCACCCCGAGCTCTCCTACATCGACAGCTCCCGGCAGAGTCGTTTCGGGAGCTTCGACGAGGCCATCGACAAGACGTGCGATGCCATGGGCGCCACCGACGAGGAGCGCGAACGACTCATCGCGTACTCGAGACAGCATCTTCACCAGGTTCACGACGCCGACGGTGGGACATGCTGGGAGTACGACCACACGCGCGTCACGCCCTGGGCGTTTTTCGCGTGGGACAAGTAGCAACCAGACAAAAGTCGCCGGGGCACTCTTGTCTGGTTTCGCAGGTCAGGGGTCTGGCGCATCAATCCCGCTTGCCAATCGGCGGTTTTATGGCATAATGACCGAACCGTTTTGTCCCCATCGTCTAGCGGTTAGGACGTCGGCCCTTCAAGCCGAAGATCGCGGGTTCGAATCCCGCTGGGGGCGCCATTGATCGTACGGGTCCGCCAATTTCGTTGCGCGGACCCTTTTCATCTGCGAAATGAGACAGTTGCTCTGAGACATTGTCTCATTTTGTCCGGGAGGTGCCATGGAGCACATCATCACGAAGGAAAACGTCGACGAGGCGGTTGCGTTCATGCGCAAACGCGTGAATGTCGCCGATGGCGCACTCGGAATCGTACTCGGTAGCGGCCTGGGTGGTCTGGTCGATACCATCGATGGAGCGACGTGCATCGACTATGCCGAGGTTCCCCATATGGTTCCGTCAACCGCTCCCTTGCATGCAGGTCGTTTCGTCATCGGAACGTTGGGAAAGCGACCGGTCATCTGCATGCAGGGGCGACTGCACGCCTACGAGGGAAACACGCCCCAGCAGGTTGCGTTTCCCATCGTCTTGATGCATGCGCTCGGCGCGAACGAGCTCGTGGTCACGAACGCAGCCGGCGGCATCAACGTCGACCTTGGCGTGGGTGACCTCATGCTCATCGAAGACCACATCAACCTGCTGGGCGCTAACCCGCTTGCCGCACCCGATGAACCTGCGCTCTTTCCGCGCTTCTTCGATATGACGCAGGCGTACTCGCCGGCGCTGCGTGAGCATGCCCGCCGGGCAGCGATGGCGTGCGGAGTCGATCTCAAGAGCGGCGTGTACATCGCCACCGTGGGGCCATCGTTCGAGACGCCTGCCGAGATACGCGCCTTTCGCACGCTCGGGGCGGATGCCGTGGGAATGTCGACCGTCTTCGAGGTCATCGCCGCCCGTGGTTGCGGGATGGACGTTCTCGGCATCTCGATGATCTCGAATCCCGCCGCTGGCGTGCTCGACGAGCCGCTGAGCATGGATGACGTGAACATTGCCGCGCGAGAGGCAGCCCACAAGGCCGAGCGGCTGCTCCTCGCCTATGCCGGATGAGACAGATGTACCTGTCCAATGTGTCTCACTCGTCCCCCCGCCCACACCCACGGTTCGGAAACGAAACGACCACGCGCCGGTCAAGTTTCTTGTGGAGGGTTTGGCGAACGGTTATGGTTACGGGGTCAAGTTGTCTATAATGAGGACATGCCTTTCGAAGGGAGGTGCGCAATGGTACTGGTAAACGTCGAATCGCTCGTCATCGGCCTCCTTCCCATGCCATCTGTCATCACCCTGCGTGTCGCGGAACACCGCGAGGATATCGCCGATGACCTCGTGCTTCCCATCTGGATCGGCACCATGGAGGCGACCGCCATCGCCGCCGCGCTCGAGGGCAACGCGACCGAGCGTCCCATCACGCACGCCCTCGCCATCGATCTCGTCAGCTCCCTTGGAGGCAACGTCAGTCGCGTCGTCATCGACCGCGTCGAGGGCACGACCTTCTACGCCACCATCTATCTCCGTTGCGCAAACGGCATGTTCACGCGTGTCGACGCGCGTCCGAGCGATGCGATCGCCCTTGCCGCACGTGCCAATGCGCCCCTGTTCGTCGAGGAAGACGTCATGCAATCTGCCGCTTGTCCGCGCGCCCTCACGCCGGGGCAGGACGAGCAGATCGAGCTCGAGGAATTCGACAAGTTCATCGAGCACATCAAGCCCGAGGATTTCGTCACGCACAACGGCGGCAAAGACTAGTGCCGCGCGGGCTGCCTAGACGGCGCCCGGTTCCTGCGTCTCCATGAGGCGCGCAATCTCGTCAGTGGCAAGCGTCCGGATGTCGGGTGTTGGCATCGCGCGCAAGAACGACTTCGCGTAGTTCTTCGTCTGCAGGCGCGCATCCGCGAGCACGAGCCAGCCGCTGTCGGTCGAGTTGCGGATGAGACGACCTGCGGCCTGCTTGAGGTCCATCACCGCCTCGGGGAGCGAATAGCGTCCCCAGGCCGCACGCCCGTCGCGCACCTCGCGCTCGCGCGTGATGGGGTCATCGGGACGGCTGAAGGGCAGGCGGGCGATGATGACGCAGCGAAGGGTGTCCCCAGGGGCGTCGAATCCCTCCCAGAACGACTTGAGCGCGAACATTGACAGGTTCCTGTCTGATAAGAACCTGTCGCGCAACGACTTCGTGCTCGTGCCGCGAGTCTGCGCGACGAGCTCAATTCCCTCGTTCGCGAGTAGGGGCTTGAGCTCGCGGTAGAAGGCTTCCATTTCGCGACGGTTGGTGAACAGCGTGAGCACCGAGCCGCCCATGGCGACGTGTACCTCGTACAGCAACCGCAGGAAGGCGTCATGATGGCCGGGGGAGTTCGGCTCGGGCATGTCGCTCGGCAGCAAGACGGACATGTTGTGCTCGTAATCGTAGCCAGACGCGAACATCGCGGTGCACACCGGCTTGTCGGTGACACGGTCGAGGCCCGTGGCACGCAGGAAGTGGGCGAAGGGCTCGCGCTCGGCGGTGGCCAGCGTCGCCGAGGTGAAGACGAGGCTGCGCGTCTGCGGGTAGAGGTCGGCTGCGAGCGACTCGCCGATGTCGAGCCGCATCGCCTCGAGCGCCTGCATGGGGCGGCGTGGGTTGCGGTCGAGCTGCAGCGAGGTGACGAAGCGGTCATCTGTGCCGTCAAGGATGAGCCTGAGGGCGTCGACATCGCCCTTGAGGCCGCACGTTATGCCGGAAAGCTCCGCAAGCTGGTTGGCGAACTCTCCCTCGAACTGCTCGAGCATGGAGATGAGGTTGGCAAGGCGGCCGTTGAGGCCCCAGAGCGCGTCGGCGAGCTTGGTACCGCAACCGCACAGCTCGCGCCAGGTGCTTCCCGCGCGCACCTCGGCGCCAATCCACACGGTGATGATGTTGTAGCTGCCGTTGTCGCGTGCGTTGGGGGAGGGAAGCTCGGCGAGCGCCGCAAAGAACTCGGCGGCGAGCAGTTGGATCTGCCCGACGCGGTTCTCGATGTCGGCGGTGACACCGTAGAGCATGTCTCCGCCCTCGAACCCACCGGCACGTTTGCCGATGACGGCGGTGATGCCATTTTTGGGGTTCGCGATGCGGCCGAGCGTCGTCTCGAGGTCGCGCGAGCTGATCGAACTGGAGAGCTGTCGACGTGCCTCGCCCTCGACACCATGGGCCTCGTCGATGATCCAGTGCCTGATGGGGGGCAGGATGCCGTTGTCGACCTGCATGTCGCGAAACAGAAGCGCGTGGTTGGTGACGACGATGTCGGCACTCATGGCCGCGCGACGCGCGCCGTGCAGGTAACACCGACGAGGGAAGAAGGGGCAGCGTTTCTTGAGGCAGTCGTTGGCATTTGCCTGGATGTCAGCGCGGGGAAGGCGCGCCCACCCGATGCTGAGGGCGTCGAGGTCGCCGTGGCTGGTCTGCGCCGTGAAGCTGAGGAGCGTGGCAATCATCGTGATGAGGTCGCCATCGGCGTCTTGGCGGCCGCGTATCATGTGCTCGAGCTTGCGCAGGCATAGGTAGTGGTCGTAGCCCTTGAGGGCGACGTAGTTCAGGTCATCGCCAAGCGCCGCGCGCAAGTGGGGAAGGTCCTGGTAGACGAGTTGGTCCATGAGGGCGTTGGTCTTGGTCGCGACACCCATCGTGACCTTGTTCTCGCGTGCGCCGTAGGCGATGGGCACGAGGTAGGCCATGGACTTGCCGACGCCCGTTCCCGCCTCGATGACGCGGATGTCACCTTCGCGCAGGCACGCTGCAACCTCTTGCGCCATTCCGAGCTGCTCGGGGCGCTCCTCGTAACCCGGGTACATCGTGCCCATGATGCCTTCCGGCGAAAACGCCGCCTCGATGTGTGACTCGTCGCAAAAGGAGAGGGGAACCTCGTCGGCGTCCGGACGGGGAGGTTGGCTCAGGGCCTGCGTGCGCTCTGTGCGGTTGCGGCGCAGGGAGAAGTCGATACCGGGCTGCTCGAGCGCTGCCTGCGCGAAGTACGGTCGTAGCGGCCAGTCGGTCTGCGGTGAGAGCTCGGCGATGCTCGCCGCAAGTCCGGGGGTCATCGCCTGGATGCCCGCGAGCAGTATGCGCCACAGCGCGCCGAGGCTCACGGTATCGTCCATCGCGCGGTGCGAGGGCGAGCTCAGGCCGAAGGCGGCGGTCAGGTCGACAAGCCGATGTGATCTGAGGCGTGGCAACACGATCTGCGAGAGCGCGAGCGTGTCGATCCATTGCCCGGAAAGCATGCCGGGTCGTGCTTGCCGCATGACGAAGCCCTGGTCGAAACGCGCATTGTGGGCAACGAGGTTGCGATTACCCGCGAACTCGGCCAGTGCCGCAACCGCATCCTGTGGGCACGGCGCATCCTCGACATCGTCTTGTGTGATGCCCGTGAGCTCGACGATTTCCGGCGGTATGGTGAGACCGGGATCGACGAAGGTGTGGAACTCGCCCACGGTCTCGCCGCCGCGCATGCGGATGGCGGCTATTTCGAGCAGCGAACAACGTGCGGGGTCAAACCCGGTGGTCTCGGTGTCGAGCACGATGACCTCGTCCTCGACGAGGCCGAATTGCAGGTCCCGCGCCCGCTCAGGAAGCTGACGGTACATGTTGGAAACGTCCGGGTCCGTTCCCGCGATGAGAAACTCGTCAAGTCGTATTTCACGTGAAACAGCCATGGACAAAGCCTATCATGTTGCGGTGACATAGCGCTCGGTCAAATCGGTATACTTGCGGATAGTCGACTGGAGGACCAGCATGCCCGAACCTGAGAACTACTACGCGACGTACTGCCGTCTCGAAGAGGCAAGTGGCGATTCGTGCGTCGTGCTGAATGCCAACGCCGTCATCATCGCCGCCGAACTCACGGTCACCAAGCAGGTTCACGTGACCAAGAGGGGCAAGGAGGTGCCGCGCATCTTGCTGAGCCGTGGCAAGGAGGCGATGGGGTTTCTGCCCGACAAGGTCTTCAAGCAGGTTGACGGGCTGCTCGATGGCGGATGGACATGCCGCGCGTTTGCCTCGGTCGTCGTCATCGACAAGATCCGCAATACGAATTGGGTCGAGGTCGCGATTGTCTGCTACCCCTCCAAAGACGCGCCCGTCTTCGAGCCCTTCGTCGCATCCATCGCCGACCGCATCGCCAAGGGCGACCATCCTGCGATCGCGCTTTCGTCCAAGGAGCTTGAGCATGTCATCGAAAGCGGCGGTCAGTGGGCAGACGTCAAGTCGCAGCAGCTCCCCAAGCTCGAGAAGGGCGTCGCGTACTTCAAGACCAAGCGCACGATGACGGAGAATCTCGCCTATGCCGCGGCTGCGGGTAACAAGGGCTGTTACGTCGGGCTCTTCGTCGTCCTGTTCGTCATCATTTTCCTGATCGTTTCGTTCTTCATCTTCCGATAGGCGAGGTGTGCCGTGCTTACCGAACGTGTTCTGACGCAGGCCATGCGCATGATGAATGGCCATTACCTGGATCTCAAGCCACTCGACGAGAACCAATGGACCTTACCTGCCCCCAAGCCCGGCAAGCGCTACATGCTCTACATGCACATTCCGTTCTGCGAGCGTCTGTGCCCCTATTGCTCGTTCAACAGGTTTCCGTTCGAGGAGGGAAAGGCGCGCAAGTACTTCGCGAACCTCCGTACCGAGATGGATATGGTTGCCCGGCTGGGCTACGACTTCGATTCTCTGTACGTCGGCGGTGGAACGCCGACGATTCTCATCGACGAGCTCGTTAAAACGATTGGCAAAGCGCGCGACATGTTCTCAATCGTCGATGTGTCGAGCGAGACGAACCCAAATCATCTCCTTCCCGAATATGTCGAGAAACTCGACGGTGTAGTGCAGCGATTGTCCGTTGGCGTCCAAAGTTTCGACGATGGATTGCTTAGACAAATGGACAGATATGAAAAATATGGCAGCGCCGAGCAGATTTTGAACAGAATCATCGATGTCGCGGATGCAAATGTGTTCAAATCGCTGAACGTCGATATGATCTTCAACTTCCCGGCGCAGGACGAGGCGATGCTCGTGAACGACATCGCGGCGATACTCGAATCCCACACGAACCAAGCCACGTTCTACCCCCTCATGGCCTCCCCGGCCGTCGAGAAGTCGTTGGCGGCTACCGTGGGCAAGGTCGACTACGCGCGCGAGCAAGCCTTCTACGAGATCATCTGCGAGGGCCTGACGGGAGGGGATAACCCCGCCTTTGCCTTTGGCGATGCCTGGACCTTCAACGACGCGAAGAGCCCCATGATCGACGAGTACATCATCGATTACGAGGAATACCCCGCCCTGGGTAGCGGTGGCATGAGCTTCCTCGACAGCAAGCTTTTCGTGAACACCTTCAGTATCAGGGAATATGACGAGCACATCGAGAGCGGTCACATGTCGGCCTCGCGCATGACGACGTTCAGCAAGCGCGACCACATGCGCTACCGCTTCATGATGCAGCTCTTTGGCCTGAGGCTCGACAAGAGGGCGTGGGAACGCGACTTTGGCTGCACCGTGGCTGCAGGCCTTCCGGCCGAGTACGCGTTCTTCAAGACGAGCGGTGCCATCGACATCGACGATGACGAGCAGATCACGCTTACCCCCAAGGGCCGCTACATGATGGTCGCGATGATGCGGCAGTTCTTCATCGGGGTGAACGGTGTGCGTGACGATGCGCGGGCAAGCCTTCCCACCGACGAGCGCGACTTGCTCTTCGGTGCCGGAGTCCCAGTCAAATAAACGACAAAATCATATGCGCAAACGCGCATAACTCACGGTTGCAGTAGCTTTTCAGCATACTCCTTGCAGGCATGCACGAATTCTGCGGGCTCGAGAGCAAGCGCCTGTCCCATGAGCGAAACCACCTGTTTGGAAAGCCATGAGCTTCCCGTCCAGGGGACCTCCACGATGCGCCCCGCCTCGTCATCGCTCACGACGCGCAGGGAGCGCCAAGCAGGCAGCGGGCAATCGGCATCCAGGCGAATGCGCGCTTTGGCGGCGTGGTCCAACCCGACGCGGGGACGGGGAGCGTCATCCCGCGAAGCGAAACGCTCCTCGAGTGGTGTCGCCCGGAGAATGCGATCGATCCTAAAGGAGCGCCAGCCATCCGAGTTGCGGCAGTATGCCTGCACGTAGCGATGCCCGTCTTCCGAGAAGATCCGCAGCGGTTCGACGCGCCTGGTCCGCGCCTCGATGTCGTCCGTGCCCCGGTACTCGATCTCGAGCAGATGATGTTCGGCATCCTCGCACGCCGCAGCGATCGTCTGGGCTACGTCAGGGGAGGTGGCTTCGGAAATGACGCGCAGACGGGGACCGGAGCCGGCATGCGTCGAATCGAGCACGCCCTTTGTTTGCAGCAGGGCGTCCACGAGTTCGTCACCGTCCGAGAACCCCGCCGCCGTGAGCGCGTCGACCAGCGCATCGGCTTCGGTGGCCGTGAGGCGCAGGAGCCGATCGGTGCCGTGCATCTGGAGCGTCGCATACGAATCGTGCAGGTCGAGGCGTATCGATGCGGCGTCGTAGGCGAAGACGAGAACCTCGAGCGCGTCGAACACGCGCTGCTCCTCGACACCAAGCAGCATCGCGAGCTGGGGAATCGAGACGATTTTCTCGCGCTCGAGTTGGGCCATGATGGCGAGGAGAAGCTGCCTATCCTTCATCGTGTACCTCCCGGTCAGCGCGTAGGTACGATTCGAGCCCGGCGACATAGGCATCTCGTGCGGGTGCGGGCTCGAGGATGCGCAGCCCCGGGCCGTTCTCGATGCACCATTGGGCCAATGTGCGCTCGTCGCGGCACTCGACCGTCCAGACGAGCCCTCCGTCATTCCAGGCGAGCTGCCCCTGTCCCATCGTGAGCCGCTGGGCGTCCTGCGCCGTTGTCTCATCAAACAGGATGCGTGCCGTGAACCGCTCTTCACCAAACTGGAAAGGGAGGCCGTAGTAGTCGGACGCATCGAAGGGACGCTCCTCGAAATCGGGTGACTTGGGATTGGATCCGTTGACGCGCAGCCTGCTCATGCGGTCGAGGCGAAAGAGACGCTCGTCCTGCGCGACCGGGTCGAATGCGGCGACATAGCAGGTGCCTCTCAGAAAGAAGCACCCCATGGGCTCCACCTCGCGCTGCGACTTCTTGCCGGCGGAGTTCACATAGTCGAAGGAGAGGCGCTTGCGCGTGGTGATGGCCTTCTTGACCTTCGCGAAACCTTGCGCCTCGGCCGTGCCCGAGGAGCCGCGCCCCCGTGATTCGACGAGCTGGGGGAGCATGTCGGGAATCTCGAGCTCATCGCCGAGTTTGACGAGCACCATGCGTAGCTCCTCCTTGAAAGGGTAGCCACCGTCCTCGAGCAGGGCACCACAGAGCAGCCGCAGCAGACTGACCTGCGGACCTGTGAGGTTCAGAGGTGCGGCGACGGTCCTGTCGACGTCGAGCGTGTAGCGCTGTCGGTCGTCGATCGTGAGAAAGACGCCGCTATCCTGCAGCGTCTTCTTGTCACGCTCGAAGCGCCTGCGCGTGGAATCCTCGTTGCCGGCATGTTCGCCGTACTCGTAGGGAAGGGCGCGGCGGATGCCGGCAAGGTCAATCGGGCCGTTTTCCCGGATGAAGAGCATGAGCTTGACGATACGCTCTGCTTCGCTGGTGTGTGTCATACGTATGCCCACCTGTGGGTCGTCACCGTTTGCATGGCGCGGTCTGCCGCGCGTGTTCCTCATGATACCCGCTTCGCGTGTCAACACGATGGCACAAGGCGAAAAGCACCCGGCTCCTTGCGCTGCGCACACGTGAAGCGATGCTATAATTGCCAGAACTGAATGAGTCGCGAAAGGCACAAAACGTATGAGCAACGAACCAATGTACAACGCGTTCATCAACAATCGAGGGCAATCCGACGGCGAATCGCCAAAATCCAGGGGCAGCCGCAGGAACAGGCGAATCAGAGAAGACAACATTCCCGATCTCGACCTTGACGTCGAGGATCCGGTTGCGGATGCTTCGGGGGATTTTGCCGGCGAGCCTGCAGTTGGCGTCGATAGGGCGTTGCACGGGTTTCCCGGGTTCGCGCGCCAAGATGCAGATGGCATCCTCGATTCCGACGAGGGCCCTCTCACCTACGATCCCATAGAGTTCGAGGACGGATGTGTGAGCCTGCCCCACCCCGATGTCTTCAACTCGTATCCTCCTGAAGTCCAACGCAAGATCATGGAGTGGACAGACCGCGACATTCGCGCGCGCCGCGACGACGAATCCCGTCGTCAGGATGCCATCCTGCGTGCCAACATCGCCCGTTCGAAGACGAAGATGGCCGTCCCCGTCGCCATCGTCATCCTATCCATCGTCTGCGCTGCCATCACGGGGCTTTACACGAAGAGCGCCCTGTTCGTCATCGCGTTTCTGGCCGTGGCGGTCGTCGTCATCATCGTCGGCTTCGTCAGTCGCTACGAGCGTGGACGTCGCGATGGGCCGGAATCCCAGTACCCAAAGGTGTAGCTTTTTGCGTCCCGGTTTTCGGAGCCCCGTCCAGGGGCTCCTTTCACATGCGCATCTTGCCGATCTGACGGTTTTCCGCCGTGCCCGACGGCCACATGACGAATGGCTTACGATGTCCCCAATGGGCAAATTGAACACCGCTTTTACCGCGAGATTTGATACCCTGTCGATTGTCGATTCGTTTAACCTTTCGAGAGGATAATAAAAATGAGCCAGGACATGATCAGCGTCGACGAGGCGTGTCGCAGGACGATCGAGCTCGCGAGCCAGGCGCGTTTTAGGATGCCTGTCGAAAAAGTCGATCTGTTTGCCGCGGTCGGACGTGTTGCCGCCGCCGATCTTACGAGCGACATCGACGTGTCGCCCTTCGATAACACGGCTATGGACGGGTTTGCCGTGGTTTCCTCCTCCCTCGAAGGCGCGAGCGAGGAGGTTCCCGTCGAACTCGAGATCGTCGACTGGGTCGGCGCGGGCATCGTGAGCCAGGTCACGCTCGCACCTGGCCAGGCAATCCGCATCATGACAGGTGGAATCATGCCCGAAGGAGCCGATGCCGTGGTCAAGATCGAGGACACGACCTTCACCGGTGACGGCGGCGTGGGCGAGCGCGTGCGGATTTGCGCGCCCGTGACCAAGACCAATGTGCGCAAAGCCGGAGAGGAGGCCAAGGCTGGCGATGTCGTCGTACGCGCGGGCGAGGTGATTCGTGCCGCGACCGTCGGTTTGCTTGCCAGCACCGGCAATACGGTCATTCCCGTATATGCCCGGCCCAAGGTTGGCGTCATCAGCATTGGCACCGAGCTCGTCAAGCCCCCGGCAAAGCCTGAGCCCGGCAAGATCCGCGACGCGAACGCATACGTGCTGGGTGCATACGCCCTCGAAATGGGATGCGAAGTCGAGCTGTATCCGATCGTCGAAGATGACGAGGCCGCCATTCGATCCCTGTTCGAACGAGCTATCGCCGAATGCGATTTCGTCGTTTCGAGCGGAGGGGCGAGCAACGGCGATTTTGACTACGCCATCGAAACGGTGCGCGAGCTTGGCGAGGTCGTCTTTGACTGCGTGAGCCTGAAGCCCGGCAAGGCACAGGCGTTTGGTTGCGTGGAAGACACGCTCGTCGAGGTCCTCTCGGGTAATCCCGCCGCTGCGGCCGTGGGCTTCCAGCTCTTCGGGCGTCCCGCGCTCCGCGCCATACAGGGTTTCCGGGAGCTTGACCGCCCGGCCAGCAAAGCCGTCCTCGCGCAGCCCACGCGCAAGAAGGAGGCCCGAGCCTTCTTCCAGAGGGGCCATCTCGAGCTTGGCGAGGATGGCCAGCTGCTCGCCTGCCAGGAAGAGAAGCAGTCCTCCGCCCTGTTGTCGGAGATGAACCGCAGCACCGTGCTCATTGAGCTACCGCAGGGCACCGGCACCTTCGAGGCCGGAACCCCCGTCAAGTGCCTCCATCTGGATATCGACGAGGGAACCGTCATCTAGGGAGAGGTGCGGGCCGGAAAGAGACAGCGTCTCTGAGCAACTGTCTCATTCCGACCCCCTGACACATTGCCGTCTCAACTCGGGAGTCTTCATGAGCAGCGAAACCCTCGGAGAGAAATACCAGGACCTGCTCGCACGCCTCCGGTCGTTCGGGAGCGTCGCCGTCGCCTTCTCGGGCGGAGTCGACTCCGCCCTGTTGCTGCATGCCGCCCGCGAAGCGCTTGGCGAGCGCGCCATCGCCGTCACGACGCAATCTCGCCTCTTTCCGCGGCGCGAACTCGACGAGGCCATCGCCTTTTGCCGCGAGCGTGACATCCCGCAGGTCATCGTGCCCACGCATGAGCTCGAGGATGAGACATTTCGCCAGAACCCGTCCGACCGCTGCTATCTGTGCAAAATGGGACTCTTGCAGGCTGTCATCGATGCGGCAAATGAGTGCGGCGTCGAAACCGTTGTCGAGGGATCCAACGTCGATGACGAGGGCGATTACCGTCCGGGTTCTCGGGCAATAGCCGAGCTCGGCGTGTTCAGCCCGCTCAAAGACGCGGGCCTCACAAAGCGCGATATACGTGAGCTATCACGCGACAGGGGACTGCCCATCTGGGACAAGCCGTCGTTCGCGTGCCTTGCCACGCGTTTTGCATTTGGCACCTGCCTGAGCGAAGAGCATCTCGCCATGATCGATGCTGCAGAGCAGTTTCTCCTCGACCAGGGCTTTCATCAGGTGCGCGTACGCTACCACGGACCCATGGCCCGCGTCGAGGTGCGAGCAGATGAGGTCGAACGACTCGCCTTGCCCGAGAACACGGAGGCGATGGAACGCAGGTTCAAGGAGATCGGCTTCGAGCGTGTGTCGATTGACCCTGACGGATACCGCACAGGTAACATGAACGTGGCAAGCGAGGACATGTAGGCGGTTCTCGCGAGGCAATGCCCTATACTTGCGATCATAGACAACGCCTGCACAAGGAGAGCACATGAGTGAATCGCGCGCCGGATGGTATCCGGACCCATCGGGAGACCCATCGAAGCTTCGTTACTGGGACGGAAGCCAGTGGACCGATGATTATGCGGATAGCCCGTCGAGCGCCCCGGGCACCGGCCAGGGTGCCCAATCCTGCGACGAGACCGTGTACGAGGCCCAGATCATCGAAAACGGCAGGCCCGCATATGGCATGGACTCGCAGGATTCCACGCTGCGTCTCATCGCCTTCGTATTCTGCGTCATCTCCACCGTGACGGCGGGCTGGATGCTCATTCCGCTTGCCTGGATGGTCCCGATGACGGTGTGCGCCTGGGGAATCTACAAGGGCCGCAGGCCCAACACGACGGCCTTCGGTGTGTGCACGCTCATCTTCGTGAGCCTCGTGGGTGGCATCCTGCTCCTCGTATCCAAGAAGGATGCCTAGCGCGAAACGCCCCATCCTGCGTAACAAAATGGGGACAGACCCCGCATTCCGCTCAAACTTTATTCAGTTCGGCATATAGTGGGTGCGTACGCCACGCAGTGGCCAGCCATTCCGCGCTCATGACGCTGCGCGGACACGAGAGCGGAAGTGGGTTCACCTCATGAAGACCAGCAAGATCAAGAAGGCGGATGGCAAGGTCATCCTCGAAGTCACCGCCAGTGCCGATGACGTCAACAAAGCGTTCGCACTCGCGGAGCTCGACTTCGCCAACTCCATGGGCATCAATCCCGAGCCCGGCAAGACCATCGAGCAAATCGCCGAGGAAAAGATGGGTATCAAGAACCTCGATTCCATCATCGAGGCAAACGCCCTCGAGGCGCTCGCTCCCATGGCCATCGACAAGAGCGGCATCGTTCCCGCGTTTCCGCCACGTCCCACGCCAAGCACGGCTCTCAAGCGCAACCAGGACTTTAGCTTCACCCTGGAGGTCAGCCCCAAGCCAGAATACGAGCTCACCTCGTACGATCCCGTCGAGATTACGCTTCCCCCGTTTGCCATCAACGAGGCCGAGGTCGACGCGCAGATTGCCCAGCTTGCCGACCGCAACACCACGTATGTCACTGCCGATCCCAAGCCGCTCGAGAAAGGCGATGCGTGTCTCGTGGCGATCAAATGCTACGAAGACGGCAAGGAGCTTACCGGCCTCACCACCGACGGGCGTACGTACGTCGCGGGCGAAGGGTACATGCCCTCCGACTTCGACGCCCACATCTTTGGCATGGAGCCGGGCGAGACGCGCAAATTTGTCTTCGAGGGGCCGAGCGTCGACGAGAACTACAACGAGATCACACAGAAGTTCGACTGCGAGGTGACGCTCAAGGAGATTCAGAAGCCGGTCGTCCCCACTGTCGACGACGAATGGCTCGCCAAGAACCTTCCCATGTACAAGAGCCTCGATGACCTACGCGCCGAGATTCGCGGCAGCATCGAGCATCGCGACTTCGAGCAGTACGAGGCGTACAAGCGCCAGGTCGTCGCCAGCGCACTGGGCGAGCGCTTCGAGGGCAAGATCGCCGACGAGGTGTACGAGAACGCACGTGACAATCTCATGCGAAACATTCGCATTGGCCTGCAGCAGCAGGGCATGTCCTGGGAGGACTACGTGAACCAGAACGGCGGCGAGCAGCAGATCAACATGATGCTCATGTTGCAGACGCGCGAGATGGTCGTCCAGGGCTACGCGCTCGACGCGGTCTTCCGTCATGCCAAGCTCGGGATTTCCGAAGATGATATCAACGAGGCGTGTCACATGATGGCGCCCAACGCCAATCCCAAACAAGTGCGCCAACAGGTCGAGAACGAGGGCAAGGGCTTCGTCCTGCGCGAGTCCGCCGAGCGACTGAAGGCGAACAAATGGGCGGCCGAGCAGGCCAAGGTCACCATTCAGGAGCAGCCGCAGGCATAGCGGCCGACATACACAGTGCAAAGGCACCGGAAAGACCATTGGGCAGAAGCGGTCTTTCCGGTGCCTTCATGTATGGCAAAGGACACGGGGGATGAAGGGCCTAGTCGCTCACGTCGAGCAGCTTTACCCAGTAGACGATGTCCTTGCCTGCGAGGGGATGGTTGAAGTCGATGGTGGCGACCTGGTTTTCCACGCTCACCACCTTTGCCGGAATGGGTTCGATGTTACGCGGCGAAGTCCATCCGATGTATTCGCCAACGGGTAGGTTTTCGCCGTTGGGCACCTTGTAGGTGGGGAAGTGCTGCACGGCGCTCTCGTCGTATTCGCCGTAGGCGTCTGCCGCCGCGAGTTCGACCGTGCGTTCCTCGCCCGGCTCCATTTCGAGCAGGACGTCTTCCAGGGCCTTCATGACCTGACGTCTGCCAAGGATTATCTCGTGCGGAGTGCCCTCACAGTCGTCAAAGACCTCGCCGTCGGGAAAGCTGCCGCGATACAGGAAGCGCGCGGTTTGTCCCTTTTGCGCCATATGACCGCTCCTTTCGTTGAGCATTGGCAAGACCGGGACAAATGACGTGTCCATTTGCCCCGGGTTGCTCTGCGGTTTCGAGCGGTTGCGCCTAGTGCCAGCGCTGTGAGGTGAGGAAGAATCCCTCGACGGGCTTGATCTCGCTATCGTCGTCAACGAGGTCGGCGGCGAGCTCTTCTGCGTTGTTGCAGATTGCGCTCACGGGAGCCTCGATCTCATCGACCTCTACGCTCTCTTCGGTAATCTTCTCGTCAGCCATGGTTCCTCTCCTCTTCATTGAATGCAAGGCTGCCGGACTCCTGCGAACGCCGTCTCATAACCCATGGGAAGGCGCCGCGTATGAAATTCCGGCGTCCATCAGAGGGTAGTTCCCCGCTCATCGCCTGCCTATCGTATGAAAGGTATGAGATTGGATACAAGCTATCAAACTCCCCGCTCGATAGCTCGCCGCGCAACGAGACGATAGGGTTTGCTCCAATGGCAGAAGAAGGGAAGGAACCCCGTGGCTCAGGACAACGCAAAATCTACTGGTACCATTATGAAAGAAGGGACACCGCAGGACGGACGCAGGTATCAGAATCCCGTGCTTGTGGGAATCGTGCTGCTCATATCGGGCATTTCGGTGGCGATGATCCAGTACAAGGTCCCCACCATCATGACAAATCTCATGGGGCTGTTTTCGATGGATGCGTCAACGGCCTCCTGGCTCATGTCGATCTTCACGCTCGTGAGCATCTTCGTTGCGTTGCCGGCTGGCGCGCTCGCTCAGCGCTTCGGGGCCAAGCGCATGTTGATCATCGCATGCGGCATCGCCATCGTGGGTTCCCTCATCGGTCTCGCGTCCGATACGAGTCCCATGCTCATCGTATCGCGTGCCGTCGAGGGTGCGGCTCTCACCATCCTCACGACGTGCGGCCCCATCATCGTTCAGCAGAACGTGAGCCCGGACAAGGTGGGAACGTCTATGGGCATATGGGGCATATGGGGCTGCCTGGGGTCAACCGTCGCGGCGGTGCTCACCCCGACCGTTTTCGGCATGTGGGGCTTCGACGGTCTATGGATTGCATTTGCCGTCGTCACGGCAGTGGCTGGCGCGGGCGCGCCCGCCTTTCTTAAGCAACATGGGACTGGGTGCGCCGTGCGTGCTCTTTTCCCCCCCAAAGCCGGCGCAGATGCCCGTTGCCGTGGAGGCGCAAGACGTGGTGACGCAGCCTGTTCGGAAACCACGTTATCGTGACATCTTCTCCAAGGACATGTTCCTGTTCTTCGGGGCGTTCGTCGTCTACAACATCTGCATGCTCGCTATCCTGGCGTTCGTGCCGACCATTCTGCAGATGCAGGGTTTCGACGCGACGCTGTCCGGCATCATAAGCACGGCTCCCATGTTGCTTTCGATCATATCCTCGCCGCTGTTCGGCGTGATTTCGGACAAGATCGGCCGCAACAAGCCGCTGCTCATCATCGCCATGCTCGTCATGGGCCCATGCACGTTCCTGCTCTATACCCAGACGGGGCCGTTGCTCTGGGTCGGTGTCATCGCGATGGGGTTACTCGGCATGGGCGGCATTGGCCAGTACCTTTCGGGTTTCACCAAATTGCTGCCGAGTCCCGAACTCGCGTCCGTGGGAATGGGCGTCCTTGTCACCTTCCAAGGAGTTGGCCAGTTCCTCGGCACCTTCTTCGTGCAGATGCTGCTCGGTCCGCAGTTGACCGAGTGGTGGTTTGCCGGAATCGCGCTCATGGTTCTGGGGTTTGCGGGTACCGCCCTTATCGCCATCTGCAAGCTCCGCTAGGGGCGTGTGGCCGGCCTCATACGCTGCCGTCCCCACTTTGGCCTGCGTGTTCGTTGCGTGTATCATGTGCGTCATACTTTTTGTACGATGGTTTCGCCTTTTTGCAGACGATATATTGGCATTGGGGGTTGGGCCTGTGCCCGCGTGTCATTCGCGTCTTGCCGTCCTTTGGTAGGAGAATTCGCGGTAGCCCGCGTGGGTAGCGCCCGCAACCGCAGATGCTCTAGATTCAGATGCTTTCCTCGGGGGAGGGGGCTCTCGCAACGCGCAACGCGCGCTGCGCGAAGCAAGGGGGCGTATCATGAACGAGGCACAATCGGACGCCGACGGTGACATCCAGGCCAATCGCAAGCCCATCGGTGGAAACGAGGCCGATTTCGAGGCGGTGCTGATTGACGGCATCCTTGGATTCAGCCTGTCGATCGGCAATGCCATACTGCTGCTCGTCGGTTCCATATCCCATGCGCAATCCATCTTCCAAGCGGCGACCATGCTCGTCGCGTCGGCAGTCGTCGCGGCGCTGTTCTTCAAGATCGTCCAGCTCAAGACGGATGTCATCTCGGCGAACCTGCCGCGCGTGGTCTACGTGTGCGGGCACGCGCTCTGCTTCCTGGTCTCGGTCATAGGCATGTTTCTGGGTATCGATTACGTTACGGCCATCGCCGCGGCACTCGGCCTCGCCGACACCCTCATACTCTACGGGCGCTTTCTGGCTGCCCTTGCCCGAAAGGCCCTCATGCTCGTCGTGGACACGGCCTTTCTATACCCCGGCGTCTTGATGATGATTATCGTCAACGTTCCCGCTCCCTACGACACGATTGTGCTCTCGGTCATGGTGCTCGTCACGATCGTCGTCGCATTGCTCTTCGTCCGACGCCACTACGATTTCGGTGAGCTCATAAGCGCCGCGGATTCAAAGGCCCGTAGCATCAAGGTCAAGGGAAACGTTCACACGCTCTTTCTCGTCGGCTTCATGATCGCCGCGTTTCTGTTCTTCAACCCGCTGCCCTTCGGCATCGAGATGTCGAACGTGGCGCTCGGCCTCGCCTTTGCCATCGCGGGTCTGCTTTCCCTGATCATGCGACAGGTAAACGAACGCGGTTCGAAGGACGCGCTCAGAAAGAGCATGGCGCTCGCCTCCGTGGTGCTGCTCTTGCCGCTCGTGCTCGTTCCCGATGAGGTGAAGCTCGTGCTTCTCGCGTGTTATAGCTGCTTTGTCATCTTGGAGACGTTGACCATCCTCGATGCGATCGTTGAGACCGTGCGCTTCAACCTCATCGCCGCCATGTGGCTCATCGGCAAGGAGTGTTCGGTGTTCTTCGCGGGCATGGGTGTGGGAGGACTGCTCTTCTCTCTGTTTCCATTCCTGGCGCAGCTGGTCGGTGACGTCGATGCGACGCTCATGCTCTGCATCGTGGTCGCGGTAATCTGCGCGTGGATGCAGATAAACGTCAACTATCAGATCTATCCTTTCGAGCCCATCATCGAAGAACCGGTTGATGACGAGGTGACTGCGCACATCGAACGCACGGGACGTCGCAAGGCCCAATGGCATCAGAAGATCGATGCGGTGTGCGAGCAGTATCATCTCTCGCCGCGCGAGCGCGAGATTCTTCCCATCTTGCTCAGGGGACGCGACGCCAAGTACATCATGGACACCTTTTACATCTCACAGTCAACTGCGAAGACGCACATATATAACATCTATCGCAAGTTCGGCATCCACTCCCGTCAAGAGCTGCTCGACTTTGTCGAGGACATCGAGTTCATCGATTTCGGCGTTTCCGATGAGCCCGTGGAGCGGGATGAGACGGATCAGGAGAAGAGCTGAGCTCGTCCCCAGGCCCCTCTGACAGAGGGGTCGAAACACCTCATACTTCAGGTTCGATGCTTTGACCGGGAGATTTTCGAACCTCTCACAGAATTTCCACATTTGCGGCCAATTCTCGCCCGGAAATAAACCCAGGACAATTTTACCCACGGAGACGTGCGCCCACACGCACGCATTCGACTCCGGGTTGTGCGGCCCGGAGCGACCGATGTCCCAAAGGGGTGTCGGTTGGGGAGGGAATGTGGTAATCGATAGAAGAGGAGGAGTTATGTCTGATCAATCACTTGATAAGTCCAAGTGCATAGACGGCAGCTATGGGTGGGTAGTCGTGCTGTTCACCATGTTGGTGGGCTTCGTTCCGGGCTCCAACATGGCCAAGGCGATTTCGCTCGCACCAATTGTCTGCATGAACTTCCAGATCAACGAGGCAACCTTCGGTCTGATCGTCGCGTCTTTCTACATCATGGGCTTCATCATGGCGTTCCCCACCACGGGCTTGGTTAACAAGCTCGGCATGAAGGGGTCCGTCGCCATCGCCGTCGGCTGCGGCATTATCGGCTCCATCATGGGCGCCATGGCCGGTACCAACCTCACGGTCTTCGTCGTCAGCCGCGTTATCGAGGGTGCGTCGTTCGGCATCATGGGCGTCGTTGGCGCATCGTCAATCGGCCCGTGGTTCTCGCCCAAGAAGCGCTCGCTTCCGCTGTCCATCTGGTCCATGTGGGTTGCCGTCTGCATGTGCGTCTGCCCGATTCTCTTCGGCTGGCTCAACGAGTCCATGGGCGTCGACATGGCGGGCATCTGGTGGGGTACCGCGGTCTACGACCTCGTCGTCGGCATCCTGTTCATCCTGTTCTATCGCAGGCCGCTCGACCTCGACAAGGTCGAGAACGAGGAGGATCCCACGGGTACCAAGAAGGCGAGCATCAGCCGTGCTCTGAAGAGCCCGATGCTGTGGGCGCTCGCCCTCATCTTCCTGTTCGACGAGGCCGCGTTCATGGCAATCAACGGCTTCATCGTCCAGTACCTTACGACGCAGCTCGATGCGTCACTCGTTCTGGCAAACGCCATCTTCTCGTTGTTCGGCTTGATGGGTGCTCTCACGCCCCCCATTTCCGGCTGGATTACCCAGAAGTGGAATAACCATCGCTGGGTCCTGCTCGTCGGCCTGTTCGTCGCGGTCATCTACACCGCCCTGGTCTTCCAGCTTAAAGACCCGATGCTCTACTATCCGCTGTCCATCCTTGCCGGTATCGTCGGCGCGCTGGCGTTGGCCGGTGTTGGGGGCGCTGTGACCGGCGCGGGCGCCGTGCCCTCCATCCTGTGGCAGTTCACGCCCAACACGGTCGAGGATGCCGATATCCCCGCGGCTAACGCCTTCATGGCGTTCACGCAGAACATCGGCATGACCATCGGCGCGCTCATCATCGGCAACGCGATCGTCATGTGGGGTTGGAGCATGGGCTCCCTCATCGGCATGGTGCCCCTGTACATCATCTGCCTCATCATCTACTTCGCCTTTGGCGTCCAGAAGAAGCTCAAGCTCTAGTTTGCTTCGCGTGCGAATGGGGTGCGCCGCTTGGGGTGGCCACCCCATTCGCGCGTTCTTTGTCCTTTGTGTAACTGGAACGGAATCCGAGATCGTTCATGTAAATCACCCGCTCACGGCCTTGTCTATAACCGACATCAGCCGTGGAGTACGAGGGGATTTCGCAGGGGGGACCATGATTTCCGCACCCATGTACGATTCTCAACTTGCGTCTCGGAACCGTAATTTTTGCATGTGCCGTGTTCCCTCGACGGCAATTGCAAATTCGAGCTGGGAACGTGTCCTGGCTCACTGGACCGCCTTCCTCGCACAACGGCACGGGATTGTCC
>OGQJ01001451.1_pt1 | contig 21379 bp, 17 predicted proteins | sample 1553161 | NCBI WGS metagenome assembly OGQJ01 (sample SAMEA2579923, study PRJEB22360) | human gut metagenome | biome: human gut; feature: human-associated habitat; material: faeces | place: Denmark | collected 2008/2010 | reverse complement strand
GTAGGAGTTCTCGTTGTCGTACCAGGACACGACCTGAACCTGATAGGTGTCGTCGCAGCTACGCTGAATTTTTGCACTTTTCCAAGTAGTTCTTCACAGTTTCGTAACAACAGTTACAGTACCAGACCAGACCATACCGTTGTCGTACCAAAACCGGTTTGTTCGTACCACAATTATATCACGTTTCAGCGTCATTTGCAAGGATTTGATTCGTTTCACTTCTGACCTGCATTTTTAATTCTAACGTATATTTTTACAGCATTCCACGGTTCAAACGCCTTGGGTCTAGGGCTTCCGTCGGGGCAGCAGCTCTCCCAAGCACTCTCCTCAGAAGCTCTATGACAGCTAGATTGCCAACATGTTCCTGCTGATTAACTGAAATTTCTCCGGACGTGATTTTGAGCCATGGTGTGGGAAATGTAGTCATTTATGTTTGATATGGAGCAATTTCACTTCCTTCGAACCACGATAATTGTCAAAGTAGTTGTCAGTAAAAATATATTTTACTTGCAGGTCATCAGATATTGTTCTGTACCTGACGTGAGGGTTCCTCCCTTCACAACATTTACTGCGTAAGAAATCTGCCAAGAGCAGAACGCTCCTGGCAGCAAAAATTTTTATTTTACTTCATTTGTAAGTTACAATCTTGACTTTCTTCTTGTTTTTAAAAGCCTCTGCAGCAGCTCACGCTCTGCCGGATCAGCTGCAAACAAAAACATTACTGCGCCGTACACTATGGTATAGAGGAGAATACCGAGGCCCAATTGTATTACAGATACCGGATCATGCCAAATCATTCCCTTGATGAAACATGCAGCCCCGGTGAGAAGAACTGCCAAACTTATGATGCCAATTGTAGTTTTCCAGAACTTTATCATGTTCAGGCCGGCTCGTTTTTGAAAGTACCAGTTCATGATCAGGCCGCTGGTCAGGAACATCGAAATGCTAGTGGAAAGTGCGGCACCTACAATTCCAATCAATTTTGTAAACAAGACAGTTGTTACAATATTCAGGACAGCGCTCAGGAAATAAATCTTTGCACGAAAGCCATACTGTCCCTTGATCTGTAGAATGCAAAGCCCGAGATTCTGCGCAAGATCGATGGAAAATGGAAGCATGACGATGATCGCAACCCAATAGGCTTCTTCGTAGCCTTCTCCGACCCACAGCAGCAGAAATTCACGTCCGAAAATGATGAAGCCGGATAAAACCAGAAGAATGATGTAGAAGGTGATCCGTCCTATCCGGATGAACAAATCCGATACTTTCTGCAGACCGTTTTCTTCTTGATACAAGGCGCTGACTCTGGGATAGAAAACACCTGAGACCTGTGTGCCAAACTGCATATACATCATGTAAATCTGAGCACCGACAGAATAAACTGCAACGACTGCGGTGTTGAACATTCGTCCCAGAATGATCTGATCTGTTTTCCAGAAAATCTGATCCGCAATGCTTCCGAGCAGGATGGCCGCAGAAAGGCCGAGGATGCTCTTCACGATCCGGGAATCTTTGGGCTGTTTTGTGATCTGGATTTTTAGTTTTCGGGTCACATAGCCATACCGAATTCCAATGGTCAGGAGGTTCAGAAGGACGATCACCACCGAGACTGTGATCGCATACGGGATCCGGCTGACGCACAAAATGACCAGAAGCGGTTGTATGATCTGCATCAGGATGGATAATATCCGCAAAAAGGTGTACTTCTCATGCCCGGTAAGCACAGTCAGATAAACCGAACCCTGCAAGGTGAAGGTCATATTTACGAACAGCAGGATCAGAATGGCAACGCTTTCGTTCAGTTCCGAGGTACTGAATGAACCGGCGTAGAAGCTCCGGAAGGCAAACACCACGGCGATTCCGACCAGATCCAGAATGAGAGCCAGAAAACGATAGATGTTTCTTGCCATCGACAGAGTCACAGCGGCTTCTTCATGGTCGCTGCGCCCCAATGCATTACAGTAGTTTCTTAGAATACCGGCCGACACACAGGATTCAAAAACGGTGACATAGGAAAAGAATGAGCCGACGATCTGATATAATCCGTACTCACTCTGTCCAAGAAAGTGAAGAAGAACCGGGACGTAGATCATGCTGACAACTACGCTTAGGAACACTTGTATGTAGGATAATGCTGCGCCTTTTTTTCGTTCGTTCATGATTTCGAAGAATCTTTCTGAAATATTTTTTCTAAAGAAAAGAAATCAACTCTTTTTGCCTAAGAAAAAATTCAATATGTATACGGTTGAACATAAAAAGGTTATATTCTTGTGTCGAATCAAGTAACAGATAACACGTTCTTTGATATCTTCTGGATTGCAAAAAAGTGCACCGGTTTGAATATTTTTATCCGATATGAGTTTTGTAAAGGCCTGCTTGATATCGGAATATTTTACTCTTTCTCCATATGCAGTATTTCGGATAGACCACCAAAGAGCTATATATGTTCCATGATATATTTGAGGATAGTCATCTAAAATACCTTTTTCCAGTAAAAGCGATACTTTTTTTGCATAAAGCCTTCGTTGGCTTTCAATGGTCATTTCCATCCCCACTGTACCTTTAGAAGATAGTGAGCCTGAATTAGATATTATATGATATAAATATAAGTGCTCATGTACAATAACGATCTTATCGCAGTGGCTGTAACATTCATAAATAAAAAGAGTATCCTCACCCAAAGAAAGATCTTCTGGAAAGAAAATATTGTTTTCAACTACAATTTTTTTAGGGATAAGTTTCGCCCAAGGACCTGCAAATGCGATCCTATAATTCATCGGGTATGGAATCATGCCAATTCCAATGGCTAGGCCATCTTTTGGCTCATAAATTTCTGTAGGCATTTTTATTCCATCGAGAATTTTACCGTCTCGCACTTCTTTGAACCCGGAAATAACAATACTACTAGGTGAAACTGCATTTTTTATTAATGTTTCAATGTGCGTATTTAAAATAGTATCGTCTGAATCAACAAAAAGAAGCCAATCCCCATGAGCCACATGTATTCCAAGATTTCTTGCAGATGATACACCACCATTTTCTTTTCTAATTAAAAGAATACGACTGTCTCTATCTGAATAAGTTTGAATGATTTCACTGGTTTTGTCTGTGGAACCATCATCTACAGTAATAACCTCAATATCAGAATATGTTTGATTTAAAATACTCTCAAGGCAGGAGCCAATTGTTTTTTCGCTATTGTAGCATGGAATGATGACTGAGACCATATTTTCCTCCAGTAGTTAATTCCAGTTAAATTGGTATATTTTCAGGAATGTTGCATTTACATTTGCAAATCGCACAAAAACCATGAAGAAGAAAGCAAAACATAATATCGCAGCAAGCTTCCGACTTTTTGATTCAAAAAGTTCTGGGAACTTGGCAATGGAATAGTGATTTGCAATCACAAAATATTCCGTCATCCGTACTGCCAGTGCCTGCGGAATAGAACCAATTAAAAAGCAGAAAGCACTGATATAAAGATATTTTCTTCCCTCCGGAGAAGCGTTCTTCCGGTATTCCAGGTACAGCAGAACCAGAAAAAAACCTCTCAATGCAAAATTGACGATGTTGGAACGCTCACCGGAAGCGTTAAGATACATGCCGTACCGCGGATCAAGTGCAGCCATAAAAGCGAGCATAAATGAGATGATTTTTGTTCCGGCAAAGAATAAAATTGTTCCCAGAAGCAGTGCCCCGGAGACAACTTTTTTGATCGGGAACCGTTTTATGATTTTCAAGGCAAGAATAACAGCGATTGCAATATAGGCAGAAGTATGCAGTAAGGTGGCAAGATAGAGGAGCAGAATTTTTTTCAACCATGGGTGGCGTTTGAATGGATGTTCCAAAACATACCAGACCAGCAGGTCTGCAAGATTTTGCCGAAGCAGGACACAGAAAAACCACACCATCTGCTGCGACAGATAGGAAAACATGAACAGCGATTTTTCCTGCACAGTGAGTTCCATATCATGGAGAATCACAGCCAGAAGGAGGAAGCTCAGTGTCACATAAAAGACCTGAAATACGATGTAATCAACTGCAAAGGTTTTGATGAAGGAAGCAAGCAATGTGAAAAGCCAGCCGAAACCCCACTCAGCCTGAATGTCTCGTTGAAACACAAACGGATTGAACTCAAATTGTGATAATTTTGGAACCGCAGTATAAAACCACTGCTGATACACATAGGCATCACTTCCGCCAAGATTTACATTACGGAATGCCATCACAAACCACAATATGAAAATTGATGCCCCAAACAGAATTTTTGACTGTTTCGGCTTGCACCATGCGGAAAGAAACAATACCGCATCAATGACCAGAAAATAAACCACCGCACACCCTCATTATTTCAAATATTTTTTCTTCCAGTAAAAGTACAGCATCCAACCGGGGATTGCTGTTAAAGTCATCCCGACGGGTCTGCCGCTTGTTGATAGTGCTTTTGCAAACGAATAGCCGGCGCACCTTGCGTACACCCAATAGAGCAACATCTCTTTGACCCGGACTTTCAGGCAGACTTCATCGTTCAGGTAGCTGCGGCAGTCATCCATCATTCCAAGGGGGCTTTTCATTCGCAGTGCACGGCCGCTTTTTGTCAGTCCGCCTTCCAGATATTCGCAGATGTAAATGGTTTTATTGCGATACACCGTCTTGTAGTTCAGGGCCATCGTATTCCAAAGCCAGCTTTCCGCCATAAAGCGCTCGTTCGGATAAACTGGGAATGGATATTTCTTGAATAGGTCAGCTCGCACGATTTCACAATGATCGCCCCTGATGCCCTGATTTACCCGGTAATGAAGATGGTCAGCTACATAAAAATCTGCTGGGTTTGCAACACCTAAATGTGTGCCATCTTCCTTGCCTCTGAAATAGCTCATGCCGCAAAGATCGGGTCGATTCCGATAACAGGGCCATTCCCGCTCGACTGTTTCAACTGCATCCGGTGTCAGGTAGTCGTCGCTGTCCAGAATGAGGACAACATCACCCTTGATATAAGGATGAGCTGCATTCAGAGCGGTATGCTTTCCGCCGTTTTCCTTTTTGTGGTATTCCCACTCAAACGGAAGATTCTGCTGCTTTAACGTTTCCATATACGCTTCGGTATCATCTGTGCTGCCATCATCGATGACAAGCCACTGGAAATCCGTTCTGGTCTGTCTGCAAAGGCTGTCGACAAGTTTGGGCAATGTATTGACACGATTATAGGTCGGGGTCAGCACCGTTACCATCAAACAATTAAGCATTTCTGCTTCCCTCCAGAGTTGATTCATAAATGGACTTTATGGCTACGGTATAGCGCTGCATATCCGTATATTGCATGCTCTTTCCAACCGCATTTGCGGAACAGCGGCAATAAGCATTTTCATCCTGCAGCAGTTTCAGGATAGCGCTGCAGTACTCGTCGATCGTTTTGCAAACCGCTCCACAGGTTTCGTCCACAATATCTGCCAGCCCGCCGACACCGCTGCACACAACAGGCTTGCCAAGGCACATGCCTTCCACGGCAGCCAGACCAAAGCCTTCCCATGCAGAGGGCATGACCATGACTTTGCCGGCATTCAGATAGGGGTAAGGGTTGCTTTGGAAACCTGCCAGTTCAACATTGCTTTTCAGTCCGTTTTGTCGGACATAGTCATTTACCTGGGGCATCAGCTCGCCGTCACCGATCATGCGTGCGGTGATCTGTGGCCGCTTCTCCCGGAGCCTCTGCACAATCTGGCAAAACAGGAGGGGGCACTTCGGATCGGTCATCCGCCCGAGAAAAACCAGATCGACCTGTGCACAATTGCACGTTTCCTGCGCCTTTTGCCGGACGTCGGCACAGTTTACCACATTGCCGACCACGGTGTTTTTTTGTTTTAGAAGCCCCCGGAAGATGTATTCCGCTTCAATGGAATTCGATACGCTGATTACATTTCGGATGCGGGGCAGTGACAGTGCCAGCGCAACAGACTGCGGACAGACCTTCTTCAGCCAGAGCGGGTTGTTATGAAAATGTGCCACCACCGGAGTTTTTCCGGCCGCCCATGCGGCACAGGTCGCCATACTGAAATCATGTGCATGGATCAGGTCGGGTTTCAAGTCCCGGATTGCCCTCCGGACGGCACCGACAGAGGTGTTTTCCAGCGGATAAAACTTCAGACCTCTGGCTTCCACAACTTTACGGATCGGGCCATCCGGAGAGGCATAGATCATCTCTGCTTCCGGGAAGAGCGACATAATCGTAAGCACTACATTCTCGGCACCAGAATATTTTGTGCTTTTCAATAAGTGAAGAACCCTCATTTTTCTTTCAGTCTCCCAGCAGTTCCGTATAGATCTTCTTCATCTGCTCACTGACGTTCCGTACATCGTACTGTTCCAATATCTTTTTGTTCCGGGTACACTCCTGCCTGACCTGAACGCCATCCACAACATCGCACATCAGCTGACATAATGCGGCCTCATCCGATGACTCAAACAGATAACGGCTGTCTGGCAGCAGGTCTACATTTCCACGGATGCGGCTTGCAATGCAGGGCAGGCCCGCCGCCATGGCTTCCATCAGGGAGACAGACAGCCCTTCCCGGAAGGACGGAAAAACGAAACAGTCGCAGGATCGCAAGATTTCGCTGACATCCGTTCGAAAGCCAAGAAAACGGACTCTGTCCGATACTCCAAGCTCTTCTGTCAGTTTCAAATGTTCCTGCTTCAGCTCTCCCTCTCCGCAAATGAGGTAGTAGCTGTTTGCCATATCCGTCTTTGCAAAAGCCCGAATCACAGTTCTATGATTTTTGTTTTCATTCAGCTCCCCAACGGACACAAACACAAACGCATCTTCCGGGATGCCCAGTTCTTTCCGCTTTGTGGCTCGGTCCACCTGCATGGAAGAGATCTTCTTCACATCCACGCCGATTCCGGGTACATAGTACGCCTTGCCACGCAGGGGGAATTTCTGTGCGGCAGCGTAATCCTCCTGATTGATGGTGATCTGGGCATCGGTATAGCGGGCCAAAAAAGTCTCAGCGGTCTGGTAGATCAGCCGGTTTTTCAACGGACAGCCTTTGTAGAAGTGGAAGCCATGGGCCGTATAGAGTACCGGTGCCGTGTGTGCGGCATTAGCAGCCAGACGCGCCAGTGCACCTGCCATCGGAGTATGACAGTGAACTCCGGCAAACATCTCGGTCTGCATCAGATGCTTTAGTTGTTTGTATGCTTTGATATTTGCTGAAATGTTGTAAGGAGAACGGACAAAATCCACCTGGTGCAGAATGACACCATGCTCACGGATTACCTGAACTGCATCCGCATACATATCTTCATGCTCAAAATTTGTTGCATAATGGACCTCATATCCCATGCCCTGCAGCAACTTCACATCGTTCAACTCAAACTGCACCAGAAACCGGCTATAATGGGCTACAATTAAAACTTTTTTCATTTGTTTGTATCCCCCATCGCCGTAGTCTGACCCTCTGCCACACCTTCCGTGCTTTCCGGCATAAACAAGATCTTCACGGTCGCCAGCATAATTTTTAGATCCTCAATCAAGCTGGGATGCGCAATGTACATCAGATCCATCTGCAGCTTATCGTAGGGGGTGGTGTTATACTTGCCGTACACCTGTGCATAGCCGGTCAGACCCGCCTTGGCCTGCAGCCGCAGAGCAAACTCCGGCATTTCCTCACAATACTGGGCAGCGATCTCAGGGCGTTCCGGGCGTGGGCCTACAATGGACAAGTCTCCCTTCAAGATATTGAGAAGCTGGGGCAGCTCGTCCAGACGGCAGGCACGAATAATATGGCCGACCTTCGTGATACGGTCGTCCTTATCGCCGGTGGAAAGGCGGGCCACGCCGTCTTTTTCTGCATCCACCCGCATGGAACGGAACTTGAGGATCTCGAACTGCTTGCCGTCTTCGGTCAGGCGCACCTGCTTGTAAAATGCAGGACCACCATCAGATTTGACTGCAATAGCCGTAATCAGAAACACCGGACTCAGGATAACCAGTGCCACCAGCGAGATCACAATATCCATGGCACGCTTGACAAACAAGAACTCCGGGCTTGCCATGTAGCGGCCCACACGCAGCATAGGCAGATGGAACATATGCATCGGCTGGGCACCGCTCATAATCACATCGCCCACACGAGGGATCACGAACACATTGATACCCTGTCCCACACAGTATTTCAGGATGATATTGCGCTCATGGCTGTGGACACCGCTGATGAACACGCTCTGCATTCCATCCAGCAGGCTCAGGTCGTTCAGGCATTCCTCAACGTTCAAGGTCATCTTGACATCGTATTTTTTTGAAAGACCGTACTCATTGATGAGCTTTTCCAATCCATGACGAACATCATAAACGACTGCAGTCGGCTGGGCCTGGAACGTATTAAAGTACCATCCATGCGCCAACTTCGCCCAGATTGAGGCCATCAGGATCTGTCCGGCAATCGCTGCGATGCCCGGCAGAAGATTGCAGAGCCGCCGGGCCATCAGGCAGATGACAACGTACAGAATGCCATCGGTTGCCATGGCTGCCAGTACCTGTCCATAGATCAACTCTGAAATGCGCTGCAAAGACATCCAGAACGCATCGTAGACTTTACCCAGCAGAAAGAACAACACTGCAAACAGACCGATCATGGTCCAGTTGCCCCTCCAGCCAAACTTTGCATAGACCTGATACGAGTAGTACAGCTCCCAACAAAGTGCAAACGGAATCGTGATCATCACCAAATCGATGATTTTTACGATCTTCAACATCACATCATGCTGAAATTTTGACATAATACCCCAATAACTCCTTCAATTGTTTTCTTTGGTTCTCACTCAGCCATCCTGGTGCTGCCATGAGTCGAGCTTTTTCCACTGCATTTCAACAGCATCCAACAAAGCCTCATGCTCCTCTTGCCGCAATCAAGGAGTATCTTCCATTTGAATCGTTGAGGGCATAGTCTGATTTTTTCTGCGACATCGTGATTTATTTCAACCTGTAACTCCTGTCCGACCCTTTATAAAGCCTGCGTGTAATGCGCTCCAGCTCCTGTCTCTTACGGCCTAAGTCAGAGTGAACATATCGCTGTAGCGTGATCGTTGCATTGGAATGGCCTAACAGTTCGCTCAAGGTTTTGATATCACATCCAGCCTGCAGGCAGGTCGTAGCGAACGTATGACGCAGAACATGTGGGTGAATTTTTCGGATCCTGGCCTGATTCAGGTAACATTGGATGCTCTTGCGGTAACAGCGTGGTTCTACAGGCCGTTCCTCGTTCCCGGAGAGAAACCATGTGGTATCGCTGTATTTTCTGTGCAACTTGCGTAGAGTTCTCAGCAACGGCTTCGGAAGCGGAAGTTCACGGTTAGAATGCTGTGTTTTGGGGGTCTGGATCACAACTTTTGTATGACCATTCCCACAACAGATTCGACAGACAGTGCGCCGGATTATTACTGTGCCTTCATCAAAATCAAAATCCCCCCACTGCAGGCCGCAGACCTCCCCGATTCGCAATCCAAGTTCCATTTGCAGAAGCATCCCGATTTTACGGGTGGTTGGTTCTGACAAAAGAAATTCCCGGAGAGAATCCTGTTCTGTCCGGGTCAAGGGTTGTGGTTCTGGTTTCTGTGTGTGTGGCAGTTTGACGCATATCTCGATGGGCGGCATGAGGTGCAGATGTGCAGCATACTTGCAGATTCGCCGCAGCATCCCAAGACATTCCTGTGCCGAGGATGCGCCAAGTGGCTTGTGGCTCCGGTCTGTGGGCGATAGAATTTGAAGAAAAAGACGTTCCAGCAAAGAATCCGTCATACTTGAGACCGGCAGACTGCCTAAAACAGGAAGAAAATATTTGTGCAGAGTGTACTGATAATGAACATATGTGGATTCTTTGACACTCTGCCTGATAGCCGTAAGCCAAAGCGCTGCCAGTTCTGAAAAATGCATCGACTTCCCGGAGAGCTGATAGAATCCGGACAGAGCTTTCTGCTTGATCAGTTCTTCCCGGACTTCGCTGTACGCATATCCATACAGGTACCCCCATACGGGTTTTCCTTCGGCGGTGCGCCCTTTGATATAACGCCCCTCCCAGCGGCCGTCCTTTCGCTTATGGATATTTTCTCCTCGTTTTGCCATCTGAATGCCTCCCTTTACTTGACCCTTGTTTGACTCCTTGTGAGCAAAGAAACGCTTCCGCAATTTCCATAAATTGCATTTCTTGTCTAAAATCGGATGAAATCGCATTAGAATGTTGTTTTTTCTCCGTCAATTTGGAATGATACAAGGTATTTCTATTGAAGTGCTGGTAAATTCATGATAAAATAAGGCGAGAATTGGTACAAGGCGAAAAATAAGAGGTATCTTCCATGATTCAAATGGAGGATACTCCTTGATTGCGATAGGAGGAGTATGAGGCTTTGTTGGATGCTGTTGAAATGCAGTGGAAAAAGCTTGACCCACGGCAGCATCAGGAAGGCTGATGAGAACCAAAGAAAACAATTGAAGGAGTTATTGGGGTACTATGTCAAAATTTCAGCACGATGTAATGCTAAAGTTCGTGAAAGTGATTGATCTGATTATGATCACGATTCCGTTTGCACTTTGTTGGGAGCTGTATTATTCGTATCAGGTCTATGCAAAGTTTGGTTGGAAGGGCAACTGGGCTATGATCGGTCTGTTTGCGGTGTTGTTCTTCCTGTTGGGAAAAGTCTACGATGCGTTCTGGATGTCTTTGCAGCGTATTTCGGAGTTGATTTATGGGCAAGTGCTGGCGGCAATGGCGACAGACGGCATCCTGTATATCGTGATCTGCCTGATGTCTCGACGGCTCTGCAATATTCTGCCGGGCATCGCGGCGATTGCAGGACAGGTCGTGATGGCAACCCTGTGGGCAAGATGCGCCCATACCTGGTATTTCCGGACTTTTCCGCCTCAACCCACCGCAGTGGTCTACGATGTCCGGCATGGACTGGAAAAGCTCATCAATGAATACGGCCTCTCGAAAAAGTACGATGTCAAGATGACATTGAACGTTGAAGAGTGCCTGAATGATCTGAGCCTGCTGGATGGAATGCAGAGCGTGTTCATCAGCGGTGTTCACAGCCATGAGCGCAATATCATCCTGAAATACTGTGTGGGACAGGGCATCAATGTGTTTGTGATCCCTCGTGTGGGCGATGTGATCATGAGCGGTTCACAGCCGATGCACATGTTCCATCTGCCGGTTCTGCGGGTGGGGCGCTATATGGCAAGCCCGGAGTATCTGTTTGTGAAACGGGCAATGGATATTGTGATCTCCCTGATTGCACTGATCGTTCTTAGCCCGCTCCTCCTGATTACAGCCATTGCGGTGAAATCCGATGGTGGCCCCGCGTTCTATAAGCAGGTTCGTCTGACCAAAGATGGTAAGCAGTTTGAGATTCTGAAGTTCCGCTCGATGCGTGTGGATGCCGAAAAAGATGGTGTGGCGCGTCTTTCCACCGGTGATAAAGATGACCGTATTACCAAGGTGGGCCATATTATCCGTGCCTGCCGTTTGGATGAACTTCCTCAGTTGCTGAATATCCTCAAGGGTGACTTGTCCATCGTCGGCCCCCGCCCGGAGCGTCCGGAGATCGCAGCCCAGTACTGTGAGGAGATGCCAGAGTTTGCGCTCCGCCTGCAGGCCAAGGCCGGCCTGACCGGTTATGCGCAGGTGTACGGCAAATACAACACCACCCCCTACGATAAGCTGCAGATGGATCTGATGTATATTGCGCATCCCAGCATTGTGGAAGATCTGAAGATTATGCTGGCTACCATCAAGATCCTGTTTATGCCGGAGAGCACGGAAGGCGTGGCAGAGGGGCAGACTACGGCGATGGGACAGGAGACGAAGTGATGCAGGTGGATTTTGGGCTGATAAGTATTATTATGGCGGCCTACAATGCCGAAAAAACGATTGAACAGGCAATAAATTCTGTGTTGAACCAGACCTATCCCAACTTTGAGCTGCTTGTTGTTAATGACTGCTCGACAGATAAAACTGCAGCACTGGTTGAAGCGGTTGCGAAAAAAGACAATCGGGTTCGATTGATTTCAAATAAAAAGAACAGCGGCGTTTCTTACACCCGGAAACATGGATTGGAAGAAACCAGAGGTGAGTGGATTGCTATTTTGGACAGTGATGATGCATGGAAACCGGAAAAGCTTGAAAAGCAGATTGCTCTTCAAGAAAAAACGAATGCTGATCTGCTGTTCACAGGTTCCGCTTTTATGGATGCAGATGGCAAGCCAATCGACTGGTATCTAGCTGCTCCTGCAGAAGTTACCTACCGGCAGCTGTTGAAACAGAATGTGTTGTCCAATTCCTCTGCGCTTGTCCGTAAAGAGCTATATACAAAGTACTATGCGGTAGGCGATGGAATGCATGAAGACTTTGCAATTTGGCTCAGCATCCTGAAGGATGGACGAAAGGCCTATGGCGTAGATGAGCCGCTACTCATTTATAGAATTGCAAAGTCATCGAAGTCGGGCAACAAGTTCAAGGCTGCAAAGATGAATTGGAATACATATCGGTATATCGGATTGAACCCGATAGAGGCCGCTTATTATGAGTGCTGGTATATGGTGAATGGATTCCTTAAATATAGAAACATCAGGGATTCAAAAAAGAAATGAGGATATAATGAAAATTGCAATCTTGATTCAATGTCATAAAAATCCAAAACAAATCAATTTATTGCTTGAACGTTTAAATCATCCGGATATTGATTGCTATCTTCATATTGATAAAAAGGCTGACTTTACAGATAAAATTATTCATAGGGAAAATGTGTTTGTGCTTCCGGATGAACAGCGTGTTTCGGTGGAATGGGCACAGATTTCGCAGGTTACGGCAACGCTAAATCTTTTGAATACAGCTGTTGCTGGTATAAGGGGGGGGCTATGATTACTATTGGTTGATTAGTGGACAAGATTGGCCGCTTCGTTCAGCAGATAAAATTGTAAAGTTTTTTGAAGAACACAATGGCACGAATTTTGTTCAGTATTGGAATAGTAAAAACCATGGAAGTCATCAACAAAACAATTTGGATAAACGGAATCAAATCTATTTTCCAATTAAACTTATTGGCAGAAAACCGTGGCAAAAGATCATCAAGAGGGGGTGGGTTGAATTCACCGGAGGATACAATCAGACGTGGAAAATTTTCGAGAGAAAACAGCTAGGGATAGAATTCTATTTTGGAAGTTCATGGTGGGCATTAAAGAGAGAAACAATTGATTGGATTATGCAGTACATTACTACTCATCCGGAGTATTACAAATTCTATGAGAATGCAACCTGTCCGGATGAATCATTCTTTCAAACATTGGTGATGATATCGCCTTATGCAGATGAAAATACGGATTATTTGACATATTTACATTTTCAAAAAGGTGCGAACAGTCCGGATATTTTAACAGAAGATAATTTGCAGAGAGCGAGAGAAAGCAAATATCTGATTATGAGAAAAGTTGACATGAATGTGGATGACTCGTTCTTACAGATATAAGAGAATTGTATGAAAAAAATAAAAGTGTTAATGCTTGTTCCTAATCTTTTTGTTGCAAACGGTGTGGCAAGCTTTGTGATGAATTACCTGCGTAATCTCAATCATGATGAGGTGCAGGTGGATATTGCATCTTACAAAGAGGGCGACTCTGTTTATTATGCTGAGGTAGAGGCTGCAGGTGGAAAAATGTTTTTTCTGCCGGGCATAAAAAACCTTCCTGAGCATGTTAAAGTCTGTAATAAAATTTTGTCAGAGGGTCAGTATGATATTGTCCATGATAATACCTTGCATATTTCTATTCCAATGATGTGGTGCGCAAAAAAGGCAGGTGTTCCGGTACGGATTTTGCACAGCCATAATTCAAAAATGGGAGAGACACCTGCTAAAGCGTTCCGAAATCGGTTTTTTCTTCCAGTGCTGCGTTCGCTGGCGACAAATTATGCGGCATGTTCACAGCTGGCAGGCCGTGCAATGTTCGAAGATCAAGGGTTTACGGTGATTCCGAATGTGATTCAAACAGAAAAATACCGCTTTGATCCAACGATGCGTAAATCTGTGCGGCAAAAGATGAATGCTACAGACAAGTTTGTAGTAGGAACGGTAGGACGATTGGCAGAGCAAAAAAATCCATTTTTTGCAATTGACGTTTTTAAATGCTTATTAAAAAATGTTCCGAGTGTAGAATACTGGTGGGTTGGAAATGGGCCACTTGAGGAACGGGTGAAAACTTATATAGAAGAGAAAAAGCTTACAAAATATATAAAGCTTCTGGGAAGCCGGAACGATACGGTGGAATTGTATCAGGGCATGGATGCATTTTTTCTACCCAGCTTTTTTGAAGGACTTCCAGTAACAGGCGTTGAAGCACAGGCGATGGGATTGTCGATGATAGTATCTGATACAGTTACGCGTGAGATGGTATATACAGATCTTGTTGATTATGTGAGTTTGAACGATACGCCGGAGGCTTGGGCAAGTCGGCTTGAAATAGCGTTACGAAAAAATGTAAAGAGGGAGCAATATGCCGATCGCCTAAAATTAAGCAACTTCTCTAATATAGGGTGCGGAAATCGGTTAGAACAAGTCTATTGTTGGTGGATAAATGGTTAATTATGGAGGAAAGTGTGCTTGCAACAGTAGAATTTCTCGGCTTAGTGGGCTATGAAGTTTTGATAGCTTATGCTATGAAAGCATTTTGGCCAATGAATCAGAAAAAGAAGATAATTTACCTCTTTTGGGCGTTGCTTCCGTTGGCGTTAATGACAATGTTTCATAGCGAAAGCATTGGTAATGATACGCAGGCATATACAGAGTTATTTGATGCTGTATGTAATATGACATTGAAGCAAGCTCTGTCGAATGGCCGCTTCGAGAAGGGATATATGCTATTTACATATGTCCTGACAAGGTTGTTTTCAAGTCGACAATGTGTTCTAATTGCAGAAGGAGCTATTGTATATCTGTCTCTCGCTCGGTGGCTAAATAAGTGGTGTAAAGCACCGGGATTATTTGTCTGTCTAATCGTTGAGATGCTGGAAATTGATGGCTGGATGAGCATACAGCGGCAGGCACTTGCGATGGCAATATTGTTCTTTGCATATGATGTGCTGATTGAAAAGAAATTGCTTCGCTTTGTTGTTCTTGTGATTCTGGCAGCGCAATTCCATGCTGTAGCATATGTTTTTTTGTTGACATGGCCGATGCTTTGGTGGTTTGAAGAGCATCGAGTGAACTCGTTGAAAAAGAAGTGGAAGTTTGAAAGACTGATGGCAGTTTGTGCTGTTGGAATTGTTCTGCTGATGTGGCCGATGATAAACTTTCTATTGAGGATATTTCCTAAATACCAATATTACGTGGCAGGTGCGTATATGGACGGACAGGCACGACTGGCAATTGTTCTGAAAATTATTGTCTACGCACTGATGTTGATGGTTCCACGATGGATCAAAAATCAAAAATGGGAAGCAGGGCAGAGCGTAGTTGAGTTGTCGCTATATCGCATGGCACTTGTAAATATTGTAATTTTGATTGCGGCGAATCAGGCAACAATTTTAACGCGATTTTCAGGGATATTTTCTGTTTATGCTGTGGCGGAATTTTCGGAACAAGCTTCAAAGCTGAAACGTGGAAAAAATAGAAAGATCGTAACAGTTGCAGCATTGATTCTGTTTGCGCTGTATGGAGTCATTATCACAATCTATCGGACTCCAGAATGGCAGACAACATATCCGTTTGAGTGGTGTTTCTGATAAAATGTGGAGGAAGTTACGTATTGTCGAGACTCCTCTTTAGATATAACTCAACAACGATTTTGGCGGTATCGGCACTTTTATTTTGATATTAAGATTCGTTGAGACTTAGAGCTTTTCCAATTGCAAAAGAATGTTGAAATTCAGGAAAAATGAAGTTTTCTGCATCTTAGCCTGAGATTGAGCAGAGAGAAAAGAATGCGGAGGAATATGTAATTTGAAAAAAAAGTATTTGAGCCTGATGAAAGATACTTTGATCTTTTCACTCGGAAGCTTTGGATCAAAGATAATTCTTTTCTTTATGGTTCCTCTGTATACGAACTATTTAACAACAGAGGAATATGGAACAGCAGATTTAGTATTTACTGTAGCACAATTTCTTACACCAATCATGTCGGTAGTAATCCATGATGCAATTATTCGATATGGCCTGTCAAAGGACTTTAAAAGAGAGGATGTCCTTCGGGTGGGCTACTATATTATTGGAGTAGACATCCTGGTTGCTATTGCACTAGGTCCAGTTGTAGGCCTATACAAGCCCTTGACACAATGGAAATGGTATTTGAGCGTATATGCTGTGATTAGTATTGTCGACTCGATTCAATTTAACTACTTGAAGGCTTGTGGAAAAAATAGACTTTATGCGGTGTTAAGTGTCTTAAAGACTGCTTGTATGGCATCTTTGAATGTACTTCTTTTAGCAATTAAACATATTGGAGTACGAGGATACCTGTTAGCGAATATTTTGGCACTGTGTCTCACTAATTTGCTTGTGTTTATATTTGGAAAGTACGCAAGTGAGCTCAAAAGATCTGAGCATGATTCTAAGCTCTTAAAGGAGATGCTTTGGTATTCTACACCACTTATTTTAAATAACATCTCGTGGTGGGTAATACAGTCTTCTGATAAGGTTATGATCGAGTATATATTGGGGCCAGCGATGCTTGGATTATATACTGTCGCTGCAAAAATACCCGCTCTAATTAATGTTGTTATATCGATTTTTTCGCAAGCATGGGGGATATCTTCTATCACGGAATATGAAGATTCAAATGATAGTACATTTTACAGTACAGTACAAAGAATGTATTTGTTCGTTGTATGTGCTGCGTGTATTATCTATATCTCAATTATAAAGGTTTTTATGTCCTTTTATGTTGGGGTGGATTTTCGAGATGCTTGGAGATATGTCCCATTGCTTCTCGTTAGCGCAGTATTTAGTTCTATTTCATCTTTTTATGGTTCTTTATATGGGGCACTCAAAAAAACCGTTAATAACATGCTATCAACGGTATTTTCAGCAGTTGTTAATATTATAATTAATTTTATGCTGATTCCAGTAGTTGGAATATGGGGTGCTGTTATAGGAACAGTAGTAGCATATTTTTTTATTGCAATATATAGGATATTTGACGTGAGACGGTATCTGCATATTGAAATTGATTGGACTAATTATATCATCAATTGCTTTATAGTATTTATACAAGCTATATTGGTTTCGATGAATCTATATGTGTATGCTGTTTCCTTTATAGCATCGATTGCTTTTTTAATTAATAATTTCAAGTACTTTAAGAAAATTAAATTCAAAAACAGCGGATCATCCGCAAATTAACTTGTAAAGTAAATTTATTAGAGATAATACAAGGAGATTTAAACGTGAGAAAATTGACAGTTGAAGAATATAAAGCATGCGTGCTAAATGTTCTTGAAAAAATCGATTATGTTTGTCGTGAAAACGGATATACATATATGATCTGCTATGGTACACTTCTTGGCGCAGTGCGTCACAAGGGTTTTATTCCTTGGGACGATGACATCGATATTGTGATGCCAAGAGAGGATTATTATAAATTAGGAAGTTACATTATTGAGCATCCAGAGTTAGAGCTGAATTATATTGATATCAGTAATCGAAATGATACATTTTACTACTGCGCAAAAGTATGTGATTCGAAAACAATTGTAAAAGAAGGAAGATACAGGGGGTTAAAGGGTTATGGCGCTTTTGTGGATATATTTCCACTTGATTATCTTCCAGAAGAAAAGAAAGAAAGGGAAAGATACTGTCGTGAAGAATTGTTCTGGGAAAGGATTGTTCAGCATTCGGCCGAATTGACGCCCGGAAAAAGTGAAAACTACAAACAAGAGATATTGAAGAAATTGGCTTTTGTATTCTCAAGGCTGTTTAGTTCAGAGCGGATTCTTCGTAAAATGCATCAGAGGTATATCGAATTCGACAAGATTAAAACAGCTTATATTGGAATTCCATGGGATTCGCATTTTTTTAAAACCGAATGGTTTGAACATATAATAGAACTTGAGTTTGAAGGAAAACTGTTTTTTGCACCGAAAGACTACGATAAAGTTCTTAAATCCTCATATGGTGATTATATGAAGTTGCCGCCCGAAAAAGATAGGCGGTACTCACACCATTTGGAGGGGTACCGAATTGATTGATGTAGTACGACATAATCAAAAGAGCATCTTGAAGGCATTCTGTTTGCGAGAAGGATGTTTCTTGGTTTTGTGTTCACTAAACGCAATGGAGGAGTGTACATGAATAAACAAGAAAGCGATATTCTGAACGCTCTGCTACTTGAGCCGTTTATCAATCAGCGTGTTTTAGCGGAGGTTTCGGGTCATTCCTTGGGAGTAGTAAACCGTTCCCTCAAGGAACTCATTAAGGCAGGGTATCTGAACGAAGCAATTTGTCCCACAGCCAAGGCTGTGTCGGAGTACAAGAATAAGACTCCCAAACGAGCAATTATTCTGGCAGCCGGTTTTGGTATGCGGATGGTTCCCATCAATACAGAAATGCCCAAGGGCCTTTTGGAAGTCAATGGGGAGCCTTTGATTGAGCGAATCATCAAGCAACTTCACGAAGTAGGTATTCAGGAAATCTATGTTATTGTAGGTTTCATGAAGGAAAAATATGAATACCTGATGGATGAGTACGGCGTAGAACTGGTGGTCAACCCGGACTACGCTGCAAAGAACAATCTACATTCCCTCAGACTGGTAAAAGAGCATTTGGAGAATGCGTACATCGTCCCTTGCGACATCTGGTGTGACCGCAATCCGTTTCACCGCCACGAGCTGTACTCATGGTATATGGTCAGCGATCTTGTGGAAAACGAGAGCAATGTCCGTGTAAACCGCAAGATGGAGCTGGTAACTGTACCAGAAAACGTCGGCGGTAATGCGATGATCGGTATCAGCTACCTTACAAAAGAGGACTCTGATACGGTTTCTACACGCATCAAGGAACTCTGCAAAAACCCACAGTATGATGGTTCGTTTTGGGAAGAAGCACTCTATAATAAGGATCGCATGATCGTCACAGCTCGAGTTGTGCATTCGGCAGATGTTGTGGAGATCAACACCTATGAGCAGCTCCGAGAAATCGACAGCGACTCCAACCAACTAAAAACGGATGCCATCCATCTAATTTGTGAGGCATTGTCTGCGAAACCGGAGGATATCACGGATATTACCGTCCTGAAAAAAGGCATGACCAATCGTTCCTTCCTGTTTACCTGTAAGGACAAAAAGTACATTATGCGCATTCCGGGAGAGGGTACGGATCAACTCATCAATCGCCGTCAGGAAGCAGCAGTGTATCATGCCATCGCTGATAAAAACATCTGTGACGATATCGCCTATATTAACCCAGAGAACGGCTATAAGATTACAGAATTTCTGGAGGGTGCCCGGGTATGCGACTCTACCGACTATGAGGATGTCAAGAAGTGCATGAACCGTCTGCGTGGCTTCCATGCGTTGAAGCTGAAGGTGGCGCATGAATTTGATATTTTCGGGCAGATGGAGTTCTACGAAAGCTTGTGGGATGGCACTCCTTCTGTCTACAAGGATTATGAGAAAACCAAAGCGAATGTCTGGTCTTTGAAGCCTTATATTGATGCTCATGCAGGTGAGAAGATTTTGACGCATATTGACGCAGTTCCGGACAACTTCCTGTTTGTCCAGAAGGATGGAAAAGAGGAAATTCGGCTAATCGACTGGGAGTATGCAGGTATGCAGGATCCCCATGTGGATATCGCAATGTTCTGCATTTATTCGCTTTACAATAAGCGGCAGGTGGATCGCTTGATTGCGGCATATTTTACAGACGGTTGCGATGATGCGACACGGATTAAGATTTACTGCTACATCGCTGCCTGTGGACTGCTGTGGAGCAACTGGTGTGAGTATAAGCGGAATCTGGGCGTGGAATTTGGCGAGTATTCCCTGCGGCAGTATCGCTACGCAAAAGACTACTACAGAATCGTTCAGGACGAGCTGAAGAAATTAGAGGAAGGTGGAGTGCGGGAAAATGCCTAAAGTAGAAAGAGCCATTATTATGGCGGCAGGGCTGGGAAAACGGATGCACCCGGTCACGCTGACAACACCGAAGCCGCTGGTCAAAGTAAATGGCAAGCGGATGATCGATACGGTAATTGAGGGGCTGCACAAAAACGGCATTTCGGAGATATACATCGTGGTGGGCTATCTGAAAGAACAGTTCGCTCCGCTGGTGACAGAGTATCCCGGCGTTCGACTGATTGAAAACCCCTACTATGATACCTGCAACAATATCGCATCCCTGTATGTAGCAAGAGATCGCATCGAAAATGCGATCATTCTGGATGGCGATCAAATTATCTATAATCCGGATATTCTGGCTCCGGAGTTTGAGCGTTCCGGCTACAACAGCGTATGGACGGACGAGGAAACGGACGAGTGGCTGCAAACCGTGGTGGATGGCATCGTGACCTCCTGCAGTCGTACAGGCGGCAAAGGTGGATGGCAGTTATATAGCATTTCTCGCTGGACAGCCGAGGATGGAAAAAAGCTGAAGCGCCATCTGGAAATCGAGTTTGAGCAGAAACAGAATCGCCAGATTTATTGGGATGATGTAGCATTATTCTGCTATCCAGAAGAATATCAACTGGGAATCCGTCCGATGAATAAGGACGATATCATCGAGGTGGACAACTTCAGTGAACTGGTTGCTGTGGATTCCAGCTATAAAAAATATGCGGAGGAAGGATAAATGAATCCAAAGAGAGTGCGTGGGAAAATTGATTGGATGATAACATTGGTACCCTTGGCAATTGTGGTGGCTCTGTGCATCCTGTTTTTCTTGGTGCCTGAACAGTCTAACGCCGTCCTGAGCCAGATTCGGTTCTTTTTCGGAGATACCTTTGGCACCTATTATCTGGTGATTGGACTGGGTATTTTCATCCTGTCACTGTACATTGCGTGTTCGAAGTACGGGGACATTGTTCTGGGTGAACCCAACGAAAAGCCTCAGTATTCCTTCTTTGCATGGGGCTCCATGATGTTTACTTGCGGTCTTGCTGCGGATATCCTGTTTTACTCTTTTTCGGAATGGGTGCTGTATGCAACCGACCCCCATCTGGCAGAGATGGGCAGCATTCAAGACTGGGCAGGGGTATATCCCTTGTTCCATTGGAGCTTTATCCCGTGGGGCTTCTATCTGGTGCTGGCGGTAGCATTCGGCTTTATGCTGCACGTAAGAAAAAGAACCCGCCAGAAATACTCGGAAGCCTGCCGCCCGATTCTGGGCAAGCACACCGATGGCTGGG
>OGQJ01001442.1_pt1 | contig 21455 bp, 22 predicted proteins | sample 1553161 | NCBI WGS metagenome assembly OGQJ01 (sample SAMEA2579923, study PRJEB22360) | human gut metagenome | biome: human gut; feature: human-associated habitat; material: faeces | place: Denmark | collected 2008/2010 | reverse complement strand
CCATCGCCGCCGCCAGTTCCCCGGTGTCGGCCGCCTGCGGCAAGCCGACCGTCTTGCCCTTCAGTTCGCTGACGATCCGTGCCGCCAGCTTCGGCCCGACCCCGTTTGCCCGCGCAAAAGATCCCTTGTCCTGGGCGGCAACCGCCTGAGCCAGCTGCGACGGCGAAAGCACCGACAAAATGCTGAGACAGACTTTTGCCCCCACGCCCTGTACTTTTGTCAGCGTCAAAAACCACTCTTTTTCCAAAGGATGGAAAAATCCGTACAGACTGATGCTGTCTTCGCGGACAACCGTTTCAATCCACAGGGAAACCTCCGTTCCCCGCGTCAGTTTTGACAATGTGCGGTTGGAAGCAAACACCAGATAACCGACGCCGCCGACATCAATCACCGCATAGTCTTCGCCCAGCCCGTCAACAATACCCCGCAGTTTTGCAATCATTGTTTTTCCCCGATAAATCCCGATAGCGGCAGATTATAAGAAAATTCCCGTGCCTGCAATCCTTTTTTGCATTTTAAGAACAATACCAGAACCTTTCTTTATTAAGGGAATATTTATTTTTTTGCAATTTTTTATTGAATATTTAAAACTTTTAGTTTAAATTGCCGCCTGACACACGAAAAAATTTCGCTGGTCACAAGGCATTTTTAACAATGCCGGGCTTTCAACAGCCCGTATCAAACCGGCGTAGGATATAGCGCCGACACGCTTGCCGTTCCCGGCAGGCCTTTATATCCCCGATAAGTGGTCGGGGAGCCTTAAGTGTATGTTCAGAAATCCGCACATCCGGATTTTAAAGGCTTAAGGAGTCATGTTTGATATGATTGTTGAACTCCCCGACCACCTTAAACAGGTGGTTTTATTTTGGAACTTTTGACATAAGGACAACCTATGACTGGGCAAAATAAAACTTTTCGCGGCAAACGGCACGACGGCACGGCAAACCCGATCGACGTTTATGTCGGCAGCAGAATCCAAAAACTTCGCATTGCCAAAGGCTGGAGCCAGAGCAAACTGGCCTCCCTGCTGGGCATCACTTTCCAGCAGATTCAGAAATACGAAAAAGGCTTGAACAGAATTTCCGCCAGCAGGCTATGGTATACCGCTCAGCTGATGAACGTTTCCGTCGACTATTTTTTCAAAGACATCAGCGCGGATTTGTGGAAGGAAAGTTTCAAACTGCTGCCGCCGGCATGGAAAGAACTGGATATCATCCCCTGATTTCCGCCTCATTCGCACAATGTCGAAACCGCCGTCCGCAAACCCGATCCGTCGTTTTTTCAAACGGCGGATTTTTACACTCCGTCCCGGCCGGTTCGTTTTTCCGCCGGCTCCCGGCCCCAAAAAAACTCCTGTTAAAAGAAACTTTTTCACAATTGCAATTTATTGTAAGCACGGATGTTTCAGTAACGAAACAAATACGACACATGCAATACGGCAAAAGTCCGCTGACAACGGATGTACTCCGATTGCAACGGATCCGGACAAAACCGCTCCGTCAAACCACCGTGTCTCCCTAAAACCCGCCGGCGCTTTTCCTTTTTCGCCGCAGTCCTGCCCGCCGGCATTTTCAGAACCGGCCTTTTAACAAAGAACCGCCAACCGAAACATGTTTTTAACGGTAGCCGCCGGCGCTTTTCACTTTCACTCCGCATCCGTCCGCTTGCCCGCCAGACAAATACGCATCAAGATAAGCGCTCCACTCCGCCAGCTTCCTTTCCCGGAAAAAGTGATAAAGAAAATCCGTCATTGCCCGGTGGCGGATTTCGGCCTCTTCACGGGCGGAAGCCGTCATCATCATTCCTTTAAGCTTCAACAGTTTCTCAAAAAAATGATTGATAAAGTTATCGCTTTTTCGATTCGGACGTTTATATTCTTCAGCGCTCAAACCCGGTTCCGGCCAAACGTCAGGATCAAACAGCGGCGTTCCGAAAGCATTGCAGCGGACAACCGCATATTGAAGACAGCGGATAATGCCGCCGACGCCGATCGCATCCAACATATCGGCGTCGGAAACGACTTTCCCTTCCAAACTTGAAGGCCTGATGCCTTTCAGACTTTTCGAATACCCCATCCGGGCAACAATATTCAGCACCTTCTCCCGCATGTCGTCATCCGCGCCGGCCATCGTCAGTATCCGCCGGGCATTGGGCAGCTTTTCCGCCGCTTCCTCGCCGGCCAGCTTATAATCGTCACAGTCGTGCAAAAGCGCCGCCAGTCCGGCGATTTCTTTGTCAGCACCTTCTTTTTCCGCCAATTCGAGAGCCAAACGATACACACGTTCCACATGATCAAATCCGTGCCCGCTTTGTTCTCCGGACAACATATTTCTCACTTCTTCAAAAGCTTTTTGCATATCGGCCATTTCGTTCCGCTCTCCCGTCCTTGTTTTTTTCAATCCTTGTTTTGTTTCTTCCGCTTTTGACTCTGTCAAATGCCGTTTTTCCGGCTCCGTTTCTTCCGTTTTTTTCTTTCTTCAAAACTCACCTGTTTTTTTGCTTATCCCGCTTTTGCCTTTGTCCTTTCCGCCAAGGCTCTCCGCTTCGTTGCTTCTGTTTTTGTCTCCGCCGGTTTCGGCAGCCCCTTTCACTTGGCCTCGCCCCGGAGTTTTCTGCATTTTCCGCTGTACCGAGGACCACTTCCGTCAATACCGTTTCTTTGCCGGATTACGAACCGCCGCCGAGCTTTCTGATTCCCCGGTTGTTGAAATGGCAAATGGCAATTGCCAAAGCGTCCGACGAGTCGTTGTTCTTCGGTCTGCACCCCGGCAAAAGGATTTTTACCATCGTTTCCACCTGATTTTTGGCCGCCTTGCCGACCCCGACCACCGCCTTTTTGATTTTGTTCGGCTCATATTCGGTAACCGTAATGCCAAACAGCGACGGCGCCAGAATCACCACGCCGCGCGCCATTCCCAGCTTAATCGTCGAAGTAGGGTTGTCATTCAAAAACACCTGTTCAATCGCCGCCTCGTCCGGCCGATAAGCGGCCAACACTTCGTTCAGACAATTGTGGATAACCGCCAGCCGGTCGGCAATGTTCATTTTGGCGTCGGTTTTGATATACCCGTCCGCCACATAACGCATTCGGTTGCTCTCCACTTCTATAATGCCCCAGCCGGTTGACGAAAGGCTGGGATCCAATCCCAAAATCCGCATTTTTTCTCCGTTACCAAACTCAGACATATACCGGTCCGCCGCCGGACAGCCCTCGTTTTGACATCTGTTTTAATATTCCGCTTGCCGCTGCGATCCTGCCCGTTTTTCATAAAACACCCGGCACACGCCTATGCCCCGAACACCGCTTTCTTACCCTCAAAAAGAAACAATATTCCGTCCGCCCGCTGCCAAACGGGAATGCCTTCAAACGAAAGGGGCGTTTCCGCCCCTTTCACAAATTTTCAGGCTTCCAGCGCCTTCATCACCGCTTCCGAAAATTCGGCATTGTGATAAACCTGCTGAACATCGTCATCGTCTTCCAGAGCTTCAATAAAGTCCATCAGCTTTTGCGCGGTTTCCACATCGTCAATATCGGTCTTGACGACGGCCTTCCAGTCCAGCCGGGATGCCGAAGGCGTACCGAACTTGGCTTCCAAAGCCTCGGTTACGGTGCCGAGGTCGTCGGGAATGGTTTCGATTTCATGAAACTCCTCATCCGAAGCCACTTCGTTGGCACCGGCTTCCAGTGCGTTTTCAAACATGGTGTCGGCATCAGCCACCGCCGCCGGGTATTTGATATAGCCGATTCTTTCAAAGCAAAAGCTGTCCCATTTCCTAAAAAGAGAAAGCCCGGCGGAGCCGCTCTCGCCCAAAGCGCCGCCGCGCTTGCCGAAAACCGTTCGGACATTGCCGGCCGTGCGGTTGCGGTTGTCGGTCAACGCTTCGACGATGATTGCGACCTTGCCGGGGCCGAAGCCTTCGTAACGCATGGATACGTAATCGTCGCCGCCGGCGGTCTGAGTGGCCTTGGCAATGGCGCGCTCAATATTGTCTTTCGGCATGCTTTCGGCACGAGCCGCCTGGATGGCCAGACGCAGGCGCGGGTTTTTGTCCGGTTCGGGCAAACCGCTCTTGGCGGCAATGGTAATGTCACGGGCCAGCTTTGCAAACACCTTGGCCTTTTTGGCGTCCTGCGCCCCTTTGCGATACATAATATTTTTAAACTGGGAATGTCCAGACATTGTAAAATCTCCTACAATATTTCTTTATGTTTTTTCCGTTAATCGGTGACAATCATATATTCGATCTTGGCGTCGTTGGCCTCGAATACCCTGATTTTCAATCCTCTGATGTCGATCTCGCCCGGACGGTTGGGATAGCTGTAGTTGACAAAGTTCCCCGACTCTCCGCCCGCCTGATCATATTCCATAACTGTAAAGACGATCCGGTTCAGCTTAAGCCCGGCATACTTGATTTCAAACCCCCAGGTCATCTCGCTCTGAACGATTTTGCTGGTGGTTACCGGTTCAAACCGGAAGGACGGAGGATTAATTTCGTATTTGGTATCAAGCAGTTTGACCTTGTCGCCGCGGATCAGCCCGACCTGGTTAAGCAGGGTCCCGTCGTTTTTGACTAAAAACACGTCCTTCCCCTCGGGGTTGGGCACCAGCGCATAAACCACCTCGTCGATGTCGGTGCGGCCGATAATGTCATATTTTTTGTCGGCTTTGATCGAAAGCGGGCTCAGCCCGGAAACCAATACGGCGTCCGTCGGAGCAACGATGGATTCCTGAGTGTAATAGTTGCGCGTATAAGACTTCGTATCCGCAACGGAATACCCTTTATACGCGGTCAGCATTTTATTGGGCGCAAAGTCGGATTCCGTCACCGTTTCGGTTTTAATCAGTTTCGGACCGTCCTTGTCCAGATATTCGATGCTGTAACTGCTCAGCCCGGCGATAAAGTCGTCGCGTCCGGGCCACAAAGAAATTTCCCCGGCGTAAATACAGCCGCTCAGACACAGCGTTAATCCTAATACTTTTAATGCTCTCATCCGTTTTTCTCTTTAAAAAATTTTTACAATTTTTAACTTTTATATACTATAAACTTTATTTAGTAAATAACAGATTATCATTTATAGGACATTTTTATGAACGCACAATCAGGTAACAGCTGGCAGATCGTCTTCGCTTTGCAGGAGGCCTGCGATCCGCTGTTTGACGAATTCATGGAAAACTTTTTTGCCGCCAGCGCCTGCGACTACACCGATGACGGCAAAGTCCGCTACATCGGCTATTCTTCCGCCCCCGTCGACGAACCGCGGATGGCGCAGGCCGCCGCGGCTTTCGGCCTCGCCCTGCCGGCCTGGCGGAGCGAATTCATCCCCGCCGCAAACTGGCTGACCAAAAACGTCATCCGCTTTCCGCCGCTCGCTACCGATGACTTTTACATCTACGGCACCCACGAAGAGGAAGTTCCCGATACAAACAAGCACCGGCTGCGAATATACGCGGCCACCGCCTTTGGTTCCGGACAGCACCAGACAACCCGTCTCTGTCTTGAATTTCTGAGCCGTCTTTACCATCAGGGGTTCAAACCGGCCAAAATCCTCGACATGGGCTGCGGTTCCGGCATTCTCGCCCTGGCCGCCCTTAAGCTTTGGCCGGAAGGCGGCGGCCGTTGCCGCCGACATTGACCGGGAAGCCGTCATCGTCACTTTGCAAAACGCCGCCGAAAACGGGCTTGACCAACGCCTGAGCGCGGCGGCCGGCGATGGATACGACAACGAAACCGTCAGCAAAAACGCCCCTTACGATCTGATCTTTTCCAACATTCTGGCCCGTCCGCTGATTGCCATGGCGCCGATGCTCGCCGCTTCGCTTTCGCCCGGCGGACGCGCGGTTCTGTCCGGCTTTACCGACGAACAGACGGACTGGGTAAGCGACGCCCACCGCAAACAGGGACTGCGGCCGGCTGCCGAAGAAGCAAACGAAAACTGGCGGGCGGTGTTAATGGAGAAAAACAAATGAATTTAGACGAAATCAAACAATACCTGACGGAAAAAAACTATGACGCGGTGCTCATAACCCGCAACAATCATTTTCTCGGACAGGACGTTCTTGAAACAGAAAACCGCATTCTCGCCCTGACCGGTTTTTCCGGTTCCGCCGGCACGCTGGTCGTCACCAAAGAAAAAGCATACCTTTTTACCGACGGACGTTACGAAATACAGGCTGCCCGCCAGACCGACCCGAAAACAACCGAAGTGCTCTGCGGCAGAAACGAAACGCTGACCAACTGGCTGCGGGAAAAATTCCCCGGCAGAGCCAAAATGGAATATAACCCTTGGTGCCTGAGTATTCGCGAAGTCGATACCCTCAGCCGGCTGCTGCCCAAACTGAAACTGGTTGCCAAAGCGCAAACCGATGATTTGGAACCGGCCAGCGTTTTTGCCCACGAACTCCGCTATTGCGGCGTCGAGGCAACGGAAAAATACCGGCAGGTGGTTGAATTTCTGCGACAGAACGGCTGCGAAGCCTGTCTGATCGCCGGCGCCGACAGTGTCTCCTGGCTGACCAACCTGCGTTCCGACGCCCTGCCCGACACTCCGGTCGTCCGTGCCATGGCCCTGGTTCGCGCCGATGCCGACATCACCCTGTTTGCCGACGGCCTTTCGTTTCCGCTCGACACCCCCTGCCGGGTGCTTCCGCTGGCAAAGATGGAAAAAGAGCTTGCCGCCGCCAAAGAGCTGACCTTTGCTCTGGACGAACAAAGAACCCCCGACGCCGTCCGCCGGATGATGGAAAAACACGAAATAAAAATCCGCCCCCTCATTGACCCCTGCCTCGGTTTCAAAGCCCGCAAAAACGAAACGGAAATCAGGGGCATTGCCGACGCCCACCTGCGCGACGGCATCGCCGTCTGCAAATTCCTCTGCTGGCTGGAGCACAATTACGAAGATTTAAGCGAACTTGACGTCGTCGAAAAAATTCACGAACTGAGAAAACAACAGCCTTTGTTTTATTCCGACAGTTTCCCGACCATCGCCGGCGCCGGCGCCAACGCGGCAATCATCCACTATCAGCCGACGGAAAACACCAACGCCCGGCTGGAGAAAAATTCGCTGCTGCTGGTCGACAGCGGCGGACAGTATTTCAACGGCACCACCGACATCACCCGCACCGTTGCCCTCGGCTGTCCCGCCAAAGAGATGACGGAAAAGTTCACCGTCGTGCTCAAAGCGCATATCGCTCTGGCCTCCGCCCGCCTTCCCCAAGGCGTTTCCGGCAACGCGGCCGATATCATCTGCCGCAGCGTCATGTGGCGCCGCGGGCTGGACTACAAACACGGTACCGGCCACGGTGTCGGCTGTTTTCTCAATGTCCACGAAGGTCCGCAGAACTTCAGCCTGCACGCTTCCTCCTATCCGCTGGCGGAAAATATGATAGTTTCGATCGAGCCCGGATATTACCGTGAAAACGCCTTTGGCATCCGCATCGAAAATCTGGCGCGAATCGTCGTCGACGAAGAGTCCGGCATGCTGAAATTTGCCGTTCAGACCCTGGCCCCGCTTGATAAAAGGCTGATTGATAAATATCTTCTGACAGACGAGGAAATAAGCTGGCTGAACGATTATCATCGGGATGTTTTGCAAAAAGTTTCTCCTTATCTGACGGAAGAAGAAAAAATCTGGCTGAAGGAGGCCTGTTCCTCGTTATAAACAACATTAACGGAGAACAACCACATGAAAAAACTCATTTTTGCTTTGTTTTGGCTGACGGCGGTTTCCGGCGCGCGGGCGCAGACGCCCGTGTTTGAAGGCGCCGCCGACCCCGAAACGCCGATCGAACAATATTTTCAGGAAGAAAATCCGACTTACGGGCAGTCGATGATCTTCGTCTTTTTCAATAACGAACCCTGCGGACAATGTCCGGCGGCAATTGAACTGATTGAGGAAATATACGACCGCTATTACAAAAACGCTTACGGATTTTCAATCATCAACTATCAAAACGACGACGAATACAATTTCATCGAAACCTACAACCTCTCCCGCCCATTAAGCGTGGTGCTGGTGCGCGTCAACGACGGCGCGGTGTTCGGCTTTGAAAAACTGGACGACCTCGAAAATCGGGTTTCCGATCCGGTTTCGTTCGGCGACTATTTCCGCTTCCGGGTCAACTCTTTCCTCGGCGGAGAATAGTACCGGCCGACAGTCGGCAAAACGCAAGTCCCCCGCGCAGGCGGGGGACTTTCATGCCCGGTCAGTAATCCGCAAACAGCGGTTTTCCGTTCAGCATTTTAATGTTCTGCGCTTCCATCACGGTGGCAAAATTCAGTTTGCCGCTTTTGATGATGTTGCGCACCTGATCGGGCTTGGTCACGTCCGGGTTGGTAAACAGAGTGCTGACTTTCAGTTTTTTCGGCACCCCGACCAGCACCTGGTGAATGCAGCCGAGCAGACTGCCTGCCACCAGTTCATAGGCCATTTCTTCGCTGATGCCGCCGGAACCGGCGTATTTGACCAGCGCATTGACGGCATCGGGCACGCTGTTGGCGTGGATGGTGGAAAAAATCAGATGCCCCGACATTGCCGCCTGCAAAGCCAGACAGGCTACGTCGGGCGTTCTGATCTCGCCGAGCAGAATATACCGCGGCGCCGAACGCAGGGCAGACTTCAGCCCTTCTTCCCATTGTCCGCCGGGCGCGGACGTCTGTTTGCACAGACCGAAATCACCGCTCGGACAGCGGTAAATCCCGTCCAGCGGCATTTCTATCGGGTTTTCGATGGTAAAAGCGTAGCCGCCTTCTTTGCTCAGGAACTCTTTCAACAGCGAAGCAAGCGTCGTGCTCTTGCCGGAACCGGTCGCACCCGATACCAGAAGCAGCCCCGTCGCACGGCCGAGAGAGCAAAGATGGCTGGCCACGATCGGCGGAAAACCGAGATTTTTGAAATCAGGCACCACCCGCGGCATTTTGCGTACGCAATACTGTACGCCGTAAAGGGAATTGGTCCTCTCCACCCGGTAATTGTAGCTTTTGTAAATAATCAGATAACTCGGCTCGCCTTCATATCCTTTTTCCACTTCCGCAAGAAATTCCTCATAATCGTCAAAAACCACCGGCCTCAGCCCGTAAGGTGTCTTCCGGCTCCAGATGAAAGCCTCTTTCTGCGGCGTAATGTATACGTCCGAAAATTCTTCGTCATTAATCAGTGTCATTCCCTTCGTCCCGACGTTAAAAATCCCCAAAAAACAATCTGCGGCAACAATCCCTGAAAATTGATTATAATCAAAAAAATCCGGACTGGCTATTTAAATTTATGTTACAAATACATATTGACAATCTGGTCAAATCGATTATACCCCCTGTTATCATAACATTCTGGACATACGGTGAAAAATATGCAGGATATGACCTCGGGACACCCGCTGAAACTGATCGTCAAATTTTCAATTCCGCTGCTGATCGGCAACATCTTTCAGCAGCTCTACAGCATATCCGACATCATTATCGTCGGCCGTCTGATCGGCATCAAGGCGCTGGCGGCCGTCGGCGTTTCCGCACCGCTGTTTTTCATGCTGGTGCTGGTCAGCATCGGTTTCACCAACGGACTGACGGTCATCACCGCCCAGCGTTTCGGCGCCCGCGATTACCGCGGCCTGCGCCGTTCGGTCACCACCGCCACCCTGCTCAGTTCCGCCTTTACCTTAAGCGCCGGCGCCGTCATGCTGGCCTCGCTCGACGTTTTGTTCAAGGTCATGAACGTGCCGCAGGAAATTGCCCAAGACGCCAAATCCTTCATCAGCATCATTTCCTACGGCGTCATCATGATCGTTTTCTTCAACCTTTTGTCTGGTTTCATGCGGGCGCTGGGAGACAGCAAAACGCCGCTCTACTTCCTCATATTCACCACCCTGCTCAACATCACTTTTAATATCGTTTTCATCTATTGCATGAAGCTGGGCGTTGCCGGTTCGGCTCTCGGCACCGTCTGCGCAATGACGGTTTCCGTCTTTTGCTGCCTGCTTTACATCGGCAAAAAATATCCGATTCTTCATCCGCAGAAAGAAGACTGGAAACTGAACTGGCAGTTCTGCAAACAGCACCTTAAAATCGCCGTGCCGATGGCCGTCCAGTTTTCCATCATCGCCGTCAGCGCCACCATCACCCAAAGCGTCTGCAATTCGTTCGGCCCCGACACCATTGCCGCCTTCACTTCGGCCATGCGGGTCGAACAGCTGGCCACCCAGCCGATGGTATCTTTCGGCATCGCGATGGCAACCTACGTTGCGCAGAATTTCGGCGCCGGCATGATCGGACGCATTCGCCGCGGCGTGTTTGAATGTTCCATGATTTCCCTTACCCTGAGCATTGCCCTTGCCGCCGTCATGTATACGTACGGCGCCCACATCATCACCGTTTTCGTGTCGAAAGAACACCACAACGTAATCGAAATAGCGGAAACTTATCTGCATATCAGCATTTTGTTCTATTTCTTCTTAGGCCAGATATTCATTTTCCGCAACACGTTGCAAGGTATGGGCAAGGCCGTCATCCCGATGATCTCAAGCATTGTTGAACTGGCCTTAAGGGCGTTTGCCGCGATTTACCTGGCCGCCAAACTCGGTTATATCGGCATCTGCTACGCCAGCCCGATCGCCTGGGTCGGCGGTTCGGCCGTCGTCAGCGGCGGCTACTTCTGGGTCGTCCGCCGCATCGGCTGCCGTTATCTGTACAACCGCCGGCAGGTTACCGTCCGCGGCCGCCGATAACCCCCGCGGCAAGCAGCAGCAGTCCGCCGCCGAGAACCGACAGGCAGATGACAAGGAAACGGTCGTCGACCAAAATGTTACTGAACAGAAGCTCTATGTATTCGTTGTCATCGTCCATGTTGTCCGCCAGATAATGCGGCCGGATCTCTTCAATGCCCTTTTTGCCGACCTTGACCGTGACATATCCGTATTTATTGACGTCGGAACGAATCTTCTGACCCGAAGACATCAGCGTTACAACCGGAATTCCCCAAACCGACCCGCGCCAATATTGATGGATGTGCGCCGCCAAAATCAAATCAATCTTATGCCTTTGCAATATCCTGCCCAGACGCTCGACCGACGGCTCCGTCAGAATCTGCTTGCGCCACGAAGGGTCGGTAAGCGGCGGCACGTGGGTATAGACGACGCAATACCTGAAATGCGGACGCACTTTTTCCAAAACGTCCTCCAGCCATTCAAGCTGTGCGTCATCATACCTTTCTTCCGAAGAATCCAAACCGATAAACATGACGTTGCCGTAAGAAAACCAGTAATAAAGAGGACCGAAAACCATCCGGTAGAAATATTTGTTGTCACTGCCGAAACGGTCGGCAATTTCATGGTTTCCGGGAATCATGTAAAAAGGCAAATCAAGTTTTTCGTCCAACTCGGAAACAATCCAGCGAAAATGACTGATATTGCGGTAACGCACCAAATCGCCGAGATAAAGCAAAAAACGGTTGCCGCCTTCCTGCGCCTGTTTGACAATTCTCTCAATCGGCGCGTTTTTGGCACCGGTATCGCTTGCCGCCGCAAAAGAAAACGTTTCCTCTTCCGGTTCCATCACCCGGCCGGCCGGCGCAATATAATTGTTCTCGGGAGGAAAAGAGAAAATCTCAATGGCAAAACTGCGAATCGCCAGCAGCACCAAACCGGCAACCGTAAGATATTTGCCGGAAACGACGCAAAAACGCGCCGCGGACAATCTGTTCATAGTCGGATCCTTTTTCATAAACCACCTGCGGAAGTCTGCCATAACCGGCCCGATTATACAAGCGTAAAATGTCTTTGGCCCCAAAAACGTCATCGCTCCGCAAAAAAATCTTGACTTAAAGTTAACTCTAAATTGTAAACTGAAAAAAACTGTTCCCGACATGCAACTTCACGGAGTATTTGAAAATGACCGAAACCAAAACTTTTTACTACCGATTCAACCCGCTCAATCCATGGCTGATTTTAAATCTTTCGCTGCTGATCATCCTCACATACGGCAGCATAAAATGCCCTTGCCTGCTTTATTGGCGGCAAATGCAGGTCTTGTGGGGAACACTCATCTTTTCTTCCCTCGCCTGGGGCTGGAAGTACCTCTGCAAACACCGTCTGGCAGCGATAAACGACGAAAACATCACCATCGACCGCTGTCGTCCGCTGGCCTGGAAAGACGTTAAAAGCGCGGAAGAAAAAACAGTCCGCTGCGGTTTTCGCAAATACCGAATCATTACTCTTAATCCGAAAGAGAAAATCAATTATCGGTACAACTTCCTGCAAAAACACAACTGCGGTTTCGGCGCTTTTTCGCTTCCCTTGTACGATATTGTCCGCCCCGAGGACATCGCGGAAATAACGACCCTTATTGAAAAAAAGGTGCCGATAACGAAAGAAAAGGAAAAATAGCCTGTTTTCCAACCAAACGGAAGCTTTTTAAAGACCCCCGCGTAAAACGCGGGGTTTTTCGTATGCGGACATCCCCTTCTCCGCCCCTCCTGTCTGCTTTCCCCCGCTTCGCTCCCCTCAGACTTTCCTTTCTCGCCTCTCGTCCCTACTCTCTTCTCCGTCTCCTACCGTCTGCTTTCCCCCGCTTCGCTCCCCTCAGACTTTCCGCTCTTTCGTCGCGACGGCGTTTCGTTTTGTCATCTTTTTCCTCGCCCTTTTTCCTGCTTCACATCACCCGCCTAAACACTTTTCCGCCCTTACCTTACCGCCTGCCTAAATCCTTAGAGTTAGATTTAAGACAAAATATATTGACTTATAAAAAAATTACGTTTAGCCTTGAGGAAAAAGGAGGAAAAATGGGATATTCGATCGGACAAGTTGCAAAAAAAACGGGACTTTCGACACACACGCTGCGTTATTATGAAAAGGAAGGGCTGTTGCCTTTTGTTCGGAAAAACGGTTCCGGACTGAGGGTCTTTGCTGACAGCGACATCGGCTGGCTGGAAATGATCGAATGCCTGAAAGGAGTCGGAATGCCCTTAAAAGGAATTAAGCAGTATATCGACTGGTACCGAGAGGGAGACACCACCCTGCCCGAACGGCTGGAAATGTTCAAACGACAGAAGCAAAACCTGGAGCAGCAAATGGCCATGCTGAACAAGCATATGGAAAAAATCAATTATAAGATCAATCTTTATACGGAAGCGGTAAAACTCGGCAGCTTGGAACAGGCAATGAACAACAAAAAAATCCGCGAAGAAAAGAAAAAAGTCTACGACGCGGCTTGACTTTCCACGGCAAAAACAAACATATTTTTATTGACAATTTTCATATTTTCATATATAAAATCGACAACTTTTTAGGCCGACATAGCTCAGTTGGTAGAGCTACTGATTTGTAATCAGTGGGTCGGGAGTTCGAGTCTCTCTGTCGGCACCAGTTTCCGGGTCCTTGAATTTCAAGGGCTTTTCTTTTATATAGCTTGCGTTTCTGTCAATGATATATCCTCTAAAGAGAGATATATTCATTGTGCTCTGAAGTATTTTTTTGCGCAATATCATATCCCTAATCTGCAGAGTAACATCCTCTGCAAAGACAAAGGAAAAAGTTCACAAGTTATTTTAACGAAAACTTACATATCTCTTTCATTTCATTATTATTGTGTTGTAATATTATGATATGGGCCGGAGTACATATGTTTCGTTCTTCATAAATATATTTCTCTTGAGCTAATCTCAGATACTCCATATTTGAATTATCCAGATGATTATTTTTATAGAATTCTGATATTTCGTAGTTATTATCAATGATATAAGGTATATCGAAAACATAATTCTTGTTTTTATAGGAAAATAACTCTGTTGCACCAGATGTACTAAAACATCCTACATTTTTATATTTTTTTTCTTTTTGATCATTTTCTGATTTATAATATATCGTAGTTTGTATAACTTGGGGTAAAGAAGTTGAAGGAGGTGTGGAGGAATGTTTTTTTATAATTTCTTTTTTTCCATCATTATCAATATCAAAATATAATGCGGACGTTATTCCGCCTCTTTCAATGCTTACTAAAATATTTTCATCTCCTTTTTCAAATTCAAATTTTGCAAATTTTATTTCTGAGTGTTTATGTGCTAAAAATTTTTCAACTTCAGCGCAAACATCTGAGTATCCTCCTTCAACTTTTTCTAAATAACGAACTTTATCCTGACTGTTCTTTTCCCTATCTTCTAAATATTCTGCCCATCTGCCTTTATCTATCATTGCATCTTTCAATAAATTAATTCTATTTTGATAATGTTGAATAAAATAAAACTCTCGACGTTGATAAGAATTTAATTCAGAAAATCCCTGATGTTTAATGTTGCTAAGCCAATTAATTTGGCTTTCTTCTAATATTTTCTGTTCTTTGGATGATAAAGTTTCATAAAATTTTGAGTATACATCATTCATCTCGGGTACCAATTCCTGTATTAATTCACTGTAACAAAACATCTCCTCGGTAAATGATGCTTCCTCGCGTGCTATATTATTGCAATCAAAACCGGGAGCTGTTTTGGCGGATATTTCATTAGAAAACATCAACAAACCAACAAATAAAAGAATCATATATTTGAAATTTTTATTCATAACCGCCTCCCGTAAAAGAAATTAACCTTCTGGACATTTTCGCAACCGATCCAGACAAACCGTTTTTCTGTAATCGAAAATCACCGGGCACCCAGCCACTCGATTCCCTGTAAAACACCGTAGGCCAACAGACAATAACGCAAAAATTTTCCGACGAACATGGAAAATGCGACAACCGTCAGATTTGCCTTAAACAATCCGAGAACAAAAACGATCACGTCTCCGACCGCCGGCAAAAAGCCGAAAAAGGCTGCAACGGCACCCCGACCGGCCGCAAACCCGCGGATTTGTTCCAGCCGTCCCGGCGATATCTTAAAATATTTGCTCAGCCAGTCCGTTTTTTCCAGCCGTCCCAAACCGTAAGTCATCATACCGCCCAGCCAGTTGCCGGCAGTAGCGGCCCAAATGCAGATGACGGGATCAAAACCGGCCCCCGTCATCGAAGCGAAAACCAACTCGGAACTGACCGGCAAAATCGTCGCCGCGCCGAAACTGACCGCAAACAATCCGACAAACCCGTATTCTTCCCACATGTTTTCGTTCCGTTTTTTCCGAAGTTCTTTTATAAAAGCAGTTTTCCGGCAAAAATCAAGCAAAACCGCGGCACTACTCGCAAAAAAACGGCATAAGCGCAAATATTCTGCCGTTTTGCAAACGCCCGGAAAGATTATTTCGGACGCCGCGCTCAAACTCAGGTAGCAATTAAACATCACCAATCAGTTTAAGTTGCACACCTTTTGCGGGAAGCCGTTTTCTTTCGGCTATAAGCTTAAGTTTTTACGTTTCTTTTTTGCCTTACACACAATTTATATAAACATCGCAATTTAATACACCTTATTTTGCCGCACTTTCGGAATTATAATTATAACTCAGAACGAGAATTAACTGCTAAACATAAAAGGATATATCATGATATACGGATACATAAGGGTCAGCACCGACAAACAGACAACGGAAAACCAACGTTTTGAAATCAGGCAGTTTGCCGAAAAAAACGGCATCATCATCAACCGCTGGTTTGAAGAAACGATTTCCGGCGCCACTGACTTCCGTCAGCGCAAACTCGGGAAATTGCTGAAGAAGCTCACCAAAAACGATATTTTAATAGCTTCCGAAATATCGCGTCTCGGACGCAACATGCTGCAGGTAATGACCATCCTTCACTATTGCCTGAGCGCGGAAGCCCAGGTCTGGACCATAAAAGACAATTACCGGCTGGGCAGCGACATTCAGTCCAAGGTGCTGGCCTTTGCCTTCGGCCTTTCGGCGGAAATAGAGCGCAACCTGATTTCGCAGCGAACAAAAGAAGCGCTGACCAGGATCAAATCAGAAGGCAAAAAACTCGGCCGCCCTGCCGGACGCCGCAACAAAAAGCTGAAACTTACCGGGCTTGAGGGACGCATCAACACCATGCTCGAAAAAAACGTCCCCAAGGCGCAAATTGCCAGACAACTGAAAGTCGACCGCATGACTTTGCTGCGTTTCATGAAAAACAGACAAAACCGCGCTTTTCACGAAACCGCAGCGGCTTCATAACATTTCATGTGCTCACAAAATGCGAACGGAAAACTTTTATTTGTTGAAATCTCCGAATTATCTGATACAGTACTTTTGTGATATTTTTTATTCACAAAAGTTTTAATAACCAAGGAGACTTCACATGAACTATAGAACTATTCTTTTGGCAACGGCCGCCGTTATGTTTGCCGGTGCTGCCAACGCGGAAGACATTACTGCCCCGATGTACCTGCCGGGCGCGGGAAAGGTATTGTCAAACACTTCCCTGCAGTATGAGCGCACCTCGCTGAAACACAACGCCGGCGCCGGAGAGGATTTCCGCGCATCCGAAGAAATCACTTATGGTGTTACCGACAATTTCTCCGTTGTTGCGGAAATCGGCAACCAGTTCGATTTTGAAGGCCTTACCAATCAGGAATACAACAACGATCACAACTTCGACTATGCGATCGGCGCCAAATACAACATGCAGCACGGCAACTGGCTGGCTCAGGTCGGCGCTTCCTACTACACCTTTGACCCGAAAAGCTGGTACGGTCATCGCGGCAACGACGAAAGATGGTACAAGGAAATCAGCGCCAACGTCAAATTGGGCTATGACCTGCAAAACGGCTGGATGCCTTACACCTCGTTTACGGCCGACAGCCGGATCGATTATGCTGACCGCCCGATGGAATATTCCTGGTTCAACGGTTTCCACAAGACCGGCGGCAAATATTCGGTAGATGCGGGTATCCGTTACGACTTCACTCTGGACGGCACCAACACCAACACCTGGTGGGCACAGGCAGAAGCCAACTACTTTGTCAAAGAAAACATCGCCGTCGGCATTTTCGGCGACTACTATCTGGGCGGCAACTACAACGACTACGTCGATTACAGCTACACCCTCGGCCTCAGCGCAAAGGTATTGTTCTGACCGGTTCCGCTTCGGCAAAAAAGCACTGCTTCGGCAGTGCTTTTTTTCGGTTTAAACGCCGGCGTCAACATACAAACGCCGAAAACCGTCCCAACCGGAAGACTTGCGCCGCGCCCGGAACGAACGGCCGAAAAGCGGAACGGTCAACGGCAGTTCATAAGCCGGCAAAATTTATTATTCTTTAATCTTTCTCCGCCAATAATAAAATGCTAACCGGGAGAAAACGTCATGAACGGCAAAAAGTCAAAAATCTTTTTCATTTTCCTTCTTGTTGCCGCGTTCGCGGCCGGAGGCCTGTTGTTCGGCCGTCCGAAAGAAACTCCGCCCGCCGGCAAAGCGGTGCCCGGTTCAACCGCGCAGACGATTCCCCTGCCCCCGCCCGTCGTCGCATATTTGCAAAATTCGCTTTTATACGGCAATTTCTACAACGAAAATCAAAAGTTTGTCGTTTATTTTACCGATATGCAACCGGTTTACCCTTCTTCTTTTCTGCCGGCGAGTGAACAAATCGAACAAAATCCCGTTTTCGCCAAAGAATACGCCTTTCTCCCGCGCCGTACCGAAGTTTCCCTGCCGGAAACGGGAGAAACCGCCGCCGACCGCGGATTTACAGACCTCTGCGGACAGTTTTGCATCATCAACCCCGCCCGCGGGGAAATCTTCTACATCACCGGCATCGGCGAAGAGGACTCCCGCGAACTCAGACACATTTTTGACGCCCTTGAACAATGGTAAATCGTTGACAGCGCACAAACGGCAGACTATATTGATCAAGCAACCTTTATATATTCAGAGGAGAAAAAAATGGGAAAATGCAACAATCCGAACTGCCAGTGCGAAGACTGCCAATGCGGCGACAACTGTCAGTGCGGCAAAGACTGCGGCGAAAAAGATTCCGGACATTGCGGCTGCGGCAAAGACAAATAAAACGCCTGCCCGCATTCACGTCAAAAGCCCCGTCAAACGGGGCTTTTATCATATACCAAACTTCCGGCCGCAAAACACCCGCCGTCAGATTTTCCCTTTTCCGCCGTTCAGCAACTGCCGATAGGCCTGCTGTTTTTGCCGTCTTACCTCCGCCAGCTGCTGCTCCGCCTCTTTGCGAACCGTTTCGTCCGTTGCTTTCAGGGCTATTTTTTCATATGTCACTTCCCGCACATGAATTTTGGACGAAGACGGCATCCGGGCTTTGTCGCATTCTTCAAGCGCTTTCCGGTAAAAGCCGATTTCGCCGGTTTTGTCGCCAATGGAATTAAGAACCAGACAACGTTCCTCGCCTTTCAAAAATTTCATCGCAATCACTTCTTTGGTACTTATCCATCCTTCAATGTTTCCCTGCACCATTTGAATATCGGCAATCCGCTTTAACACCGGCAGCCGGTCTTCCCTATCGGCATAGCGGTAAGCGCCCAACAGATACTTGACGGCTTTGCCGGCGGCAATCTCCTTGCGCGAATTTTTCGTCATAAAGCCGATTGCCCTCGCACGGATCAGATACAGCCCGGCCAGTTCGGCATTGATCTTGTACATATCGCCCCTGCTCTGCTTTTTGGTCAGCGCATGTTTATACGCCCGGACAATGTTCTGTTCGTCTTTCTTTTCCGGCAAACGGTTCTGACAATAGGAAATGAGTTTGTAATCGCGGCTGAGCATCAACACCTTGCGCAGACATTCGGCTTCCTGCACGCCGGCATGATTATCTGAAAGCGGGCTCGCTTGCGCACCCAGCTTTCGATACATTCTGGACGCGATAAAATGCAGTTTGCCTCTTTCCTCATCCGTCAGCTTCAGACCGCTGTCGTCAAACTTTTCCTTCAGCTGGTTGGCTTTGTAAGAGGTAAAATTGGGATAGTCGCCGGTCGAATACAAAATCGCTTCGTTGACCGCGTTGGTAAAGCGGATCACCGGCGTCAACACCTTCACCCCGCTCAAACGCTCTTCGATGTATTTGGTAATGTTCGCGGACAGATTTTCGCCTTCCGCCGCGTTCATATAGGCAATGTCTTCGGGGCTGAAATAACAGGCTCTCTGCAAAAGCGCGTAGGAATCGATCGTATTCTCGTCCAGAGCGTTGGCAATACAGGTTTCGACAATCACCCCCAGCTGCTCTTCATAAACCGTGTCCCTTACGGCCGCGGCATCCCGTTCAAGGTCAAGCCCGTGTCTTTCCGCCACTTCGGCCATATACTCGGGTCGATTGCTCGCAATGTCTTCCGTCATCACCGCTTTCAGCGCTTCATCGTCCAAAACGGCCGGAGCCGACAGCCGGATCATCCGTTCTTCGTCCGCTTCCCGTTGATTTTCCTCTTCTGCCATAACACACCTCTTTTGCACTTTTGTTACTGATAAGATAATTATAAACGCCGCCTTCGTTTTGTCAATATTTGTCTTTAAGAGCAGACAATTTTCTTGACTTTTTAACAAAAACACTCCATCATTCCCGGCTATGAAACAATTTTTTTGTCAAATTAAAAACGCTTTATTATGAAAACGATGAAAAAAGTCTTTCTCGCAACCGGGGTATCGATTCTTGCTCTTTTCAGTTCATGCACGAGCAGAACCGCCCTGCCGCAGAATCCCAAAGACAAAGAAGAACGCCGCGACGAACACGGAAATTTCTGGATCTACAACGCAGCGCTCAACCGCTGGGCCGTAACTTCCAACTCCGCAGGCAATCCGCCGATGTACTACTACTATCCGGGCAGCAATTCCTGGACGAACACAAACGGACTGAAAATCGACGCTCCCAAAGGCATCAGCCAGTCTTTTTACAAACCTTCGTCCAAACCGAATTCTTCCGGCAGCAAGTACGGCACGGGTCCCAAAAGTTCGACCGGCAAAGCTTTCAAATCGGGTTCTTCGCGTTCGTTCGGGGCATAATTCACTAAACTGACAACAAATTTATGGAAAGAAAAAGCATTAAACCGCGCGACAATTATCAACGGATTGTCGAAAACCTGGGTTTCACCTTTCATAAGGACTACTGGCTGGAAGACGCCTGTTACGCCCTCTCAATGTCAGAAGTGGAACAAATCGAAAAAGCAACCGCCGAATGCTACGACATGTATTGTCAGGCGGTGGAAAAATGCCTGTACGACGACCGCCGGCTCGACCTTTTGCGGATTCCGCAAAAAGTGCGGAACTTCATTCGCCGCAGCTGGGAAGAAGACGACCTTTCGCTTTACGGACGGTTCGACTTTGCCCTTGTCGACGGTCAGCTGAAAATGCTGGAGTTCAATGCGGACACGCCGACTTCTCTCCTGGAGGCCGCCGTCGTCCAATGGCAGTGGAAAGAAGACGTGTTTCCCGCAAACGACCAGTTCAACGGCATCCACGAGGGCCTGGTCGCCTCCTGGAAAGACATCCACAAAGCCTACCGCTGCGATCAGTACTTCTTCGCGTCCGTCAGCGATTTCGAAGAAGACAACATGACGCTGAAGTATCTGATTGCCACCGCCATCGAGGCCGGGCTGGTAACCGGAGAAATCGACATTGAAGACATCATGCACGTCAACGGTACGCTGTATGCCTCGCCGGAAAACCCGATCTCATGCATGTTTAAATTGTTTCCGTGGGAAACGATGTTTGAACAGAACCCCGACGCCTGCATGACGGAAATGTGCTGGCTGGAACCGTTGTGGAAATCCCTCATGTCCGACAAGGCCATGCTGCCGATTCTCCATGAACTGTTTCCGCACAGTCCCTATATCCTGCCGGCGTTTTTTGAACCGGGAAAACTCTCTTCCTATTGCCGGAAACCCGTTTTTTCCCGCGAAGGCGCCAACATCAGACTGGTCCGCAACGGCTTGCTGCTTGAGGAATCGGGCGGAGAATACGGCAAAGAGGGCCATGTCTATCAGCAGCTGGTGGAAATTCCCGCCCATAACGGCTGGTATCCGGTTATCGGCAGCTGGGTTATCGGCGGCGAACCGGCCGGTATCGGCATCCGGGAAACGACTTCACGCATTACGGATAATATGAGTCATTTTGTGCCTCATATCATCCTCTGAAATCCAAAAACAGATTATTTTTAAAGTCCATGCTCCAAGGCATGGACTTTTTTTGTCATCTTCAAACATCTCCGCCTTTTGCCCGGCCTTTCCGCCGCCCACTCACGCCGGTCTTCCGTCGGACAGGCACATCGCCATCCGTCCGCGTCAGTCTTCCGCCGGCCTTATTTTTTATCCGTCCCGGACGGCAAACGCAAATTCCCGCCCGCATGCGCACAAAACCCCATCCTTGAGTCGCCGGCCCCGCCTCCGTCCGCACCGGTCTTTCGCCGGCCTTATCTTTTATCCGTCCCAAACGACAAACGTAAACTTCTCCCATGCATAAACAACATTTCCTTTATTCTTTTGTCCCGTCACCGGCCAACGGCACAACTCCGTTTTTGCCGGCAACACCGAATATCCTTAGCAAAGGCTCTCTCCTTCTCTCCTTCTCTCCTTCTCTCCTTCTCTCCTTCTCTCCTTCTCTCC
>OGQJ01001441.1_pt1 | contig 21456 bp, 14 predicted proteins | sample 1553161 | NCBI WGS metagenome assembly OGQJ01 (sample SAMEA2579923, study PRJEB22360) | human gut metagenome | biome: human gut; feature: human-associated habitat; material: faeces | place: Denmark | collected 2008/2010 | reverse complement strand
TATTGATTTTAAAATAAAAACTGAAAAGCTAATTTCTTAACTTTTCAGCAAATTCATGTAATTTTTTAAATATGTGGACAACACCACTTTTTGTAATTGGTATTCCACCTTCTTCAGTCATTATCTTAGATATTTCATTATAGCTTGCATCAGGGTGATCTTTTCTAACTTGAATTGCAAGTTTATTTTTATCATCGAAAGAAAATAAACCTACTCTCTTTTCAATAATATCTATATCTGCTAAGTTAGATTCACCGTTTTTCAAAGCTTTTTTATAGTTAGCTGCATCGCAGATGATTAATCTGTTTTGTGAATTAAAGAAATCTTTAGTCAATCTTGTATCTTCAAACTCCATCATCATGTTTGTAGCACCAATATATGCTAAGAAAACTGATATCTCTTCACCTTTTTTTAGATAAAGAATATATCTATCTCTTCTTGTTGTCATTTTAAAGCTCATCTTTTTTCCACCTTTAAATGTCAACAATTTATGAAGAACAGATTTAGCATCTTCTTCATCTGAAAAAGATAGCTCAACATAATATTGTGATTTTTGAGGATCTGATATCATACCAGCACCTAAAAATATACCTGTTACAAAATATTTAAAATTTGATGATTTAATCATTTCTTTAGGTTTCATTCTCACTAAATCATCAAAACATTCTAAATCTCTTAAAATATCAAAGACATTTTCACGTATGACAACGCTATAAGTCGGAGCTTTATCAAAATGTGTTTTGTTGCCATACTGATATGAAGGGTGAACTTTATAAACAGTTTCAAAAGCTTTAAATATCAAATCAGCTAATTCGCTTATTTCAGTTGTCACTTTTAACTTTTTTTCATGTCCTAAAATTAAGACACCTGAAACTCTAACCACACCAGATAATAGTGGCCTTAAAGCTTTCTGATCGTTTATTAGAAGCGTTAATTCATCTTTAACTCTTCTCGAAAAAGTTTTTTCTTCCATAATTTATTTTTTTAAATATTCCTTTACACTATAGGCTGCTTTAGCTCCATCGGAGACAGCTGTAGCAACTTGTCTTAATCTTGTTTGACGATCATCTCCAGCTGCAAACAATCCTTGTGATTTTGTTTCCATATTTTCGTTTGTAATTATTTGGCCACGTTCATCAAGAATATCTTTTACATCGATAAAATCAGTTACTGGATTAGCACCAACATAAACAAACAAAGCTTCAGCATCAATTTTTTTAACTGAACTATCAATAACGTTTTGCAAAGTTAAGCTTTGTATTTTTTTATCACCTTCAGAATCAATAATAACATATGGTGTAACAATATCAATATTTTGATATTTTTTCAAATTATTAACTAGTTGCTCATCAGCCCTAAATTCATCTCTCCTATGAATTAATGTAACTTTTGAACATATTGTAGCTAAATAAGCACACTCTTCAACTGCACTATTACCACCACCTAGAACCGCAACTGGTTTATTGCGATATAAAGGTCCATCACAAACAGCACATCTAGATATTCCTCTAGCCTGATATTTGTCTTCGCCAGGGACTTTATACTCTTTCTCTTTTAGACCTGTAGCTATAATAACCGCTTTAAAATAATACTCTTCCTGTCCAGCTACAACTTTATAAACACTATCTACTTTTTCAACTTTTTTAACTGACTTTCTAACAATTTTTATTTCGTTAAACTTCACTTGTTCTTCAAGCTTCATAGCTAACTCAGGACCCATACCCATAAAGCCAGGGTAATTTTGTATCTCATAAGTAACGTTTACTTTGCCACCTACCATCATAGGTTCAAAACAAATAGGCTCAAATCCAAATCTTTTCAAGTATATAGCCGCTGTAACACCAGCAGGGCCCATACCTATAACACATACATCATTTATTTGCATAACATTTTCCTTATTTCATCATAGCTTTCTACAATGTAAGTTGGTTTGCATTCTAAATCAATTTTCTTAAGCCCCCAATTGACTAACATGCAATCTACATGTGCTCTATGACTAGCTATAATATCGCTATATGAATCTCCTATATAAAGTACTTCATCAGTTTCACAACCATATTTTTCAATACAATTTAAAATGCATTCAGGATCAGGCTTATGTTTTGTAACAGAATCAAATCCAATTATATAATCAAAATACTTATTCATATCAAAATGTTTAAAGTTATTTAAAACTGCATCAACACGTTTTGAAGTACAAACAGACATTTTATAGCCTAATCTTAAAAGTTCATCTAAGCACTCTCTTTCACCATTATACATAGTCGATAATGAATTTGAATATTTTAAAGAGTACTCAACAAAATCTTCAAATAGCTTTTCTTTAGAAACATTTGGAAATTCTCTTTCAAAGACTTCATCGAGTGTTGGACCAGAATAATAAATCATATCAGCAAGTCTTTTCATCTCATGTGGTTTGTACTTTAAAAATAAATGAGCGTAATTTGATACTACATATAAATCAGTATCTAACAAAGTACCATCAAGATCAAAAATTAAATATTTATACTTATTTTGCATTTTCTTTATTCTTATACTTTGGATAAAAGTATCTCACTAAATGATTAGCTATAATAGCTACAACTCCAACAACAATAAATGCAACCGCCATTCTCCAAGAGGCGTTGTTAGAATTGCCCATTTGATAGATAGGATTTCTAAGAGGCTCCATAAATAATCTTGTTATTCCATAGAGAATGAAATAAGCAAACGTTGAATCGCCATCTTTATAATGTTTTCCTAAAACATCTGGAATAGCGTGAGCTAATATATAATAATTTCCTATATTTAATAAGCCTTCTACTAGATATAGCGGAACTGCCATAGTTGTACTTGTAGTACCACTTACTTGCATTTGTTTAATGATAAAGTCAGGTAAAAAATTCCAACTTGCAATTGGAACAATTTGACCATAAACTTCCTGATTCATAAAGTTGCCCCAACGACCTATAGCTTGAGCAATAAAGATAGTTGGAACTGCATAATCTAATACTCTTAAAAGCGGAGCACCTCTTCTGTATCTAACAATTACAAAACAACCAACTAATATTCCAGCTATTACACCACCTTGTATAGCTAAACCGCCTTTCCAAATTTTAAAGACATCCAAAAAATCTCCACCAGCAAATTCCTTATTCCACTCAGCAATTACGTACCATATACGAGCTCCTATAATTCCTGATGGAAAAGCGGTGAAAAATATAGTCTCGAAGAAGTCCCAACTATAACCGTCTTTATGAGCTTTATACGAAGCTAAAAAGAAAGCTAAAAGTGCTCCACACAAAATGAATATTGCATAAAACTGAATGTGAAGTCCAAATATATTAAATCCCTGAGGATAAGCGTTTTTAATAATCATATTTTAATCCTTTTTAGATAATTCTCTTATTCTCTTTTCAAATTCATAAGCAGAATCATATCCATATCTTTTTAATTTAAAATTAGTAACAGCTGCTTCAATAATTTCAGCCATTGATCTAGCTGGTGAAACTGGTAGAGTGATACAAGGAATACTTTCACCAAGTATTTCCATATGCTCAGTACGCATGCCAATTCTTTCAACCTTCAAGTTTTCTGTAAATGGCACAAGGTTTATAGCAAATCTTATACGCACAGATTCCTTTAAAGAGTTAATGCCAAACATTCTAGTAATATCGATAACTCCAATACCTCTTACTTCCATCATTCCAGAAATTAAAGCTGGAGCTTTACCTATTAATTTATCTCTAACTAAAGAAATGTCAACTTTATCATCTGACACCAAGCAGTGTCCTTTTTTAATAAGTTCCAAAGAAACTTCTGATTTACCAATACCAGACTTACCCATCAACAATACGCCCTCGGAGAAAATCTCCATTAAACAAGCATGAATACTTGTTTTAGGTGCAAGTTGTTCACTTAAATAAATAATTGAATCTGAGAAAGTCTCGCAAGTACGTAATGAAGAGCTAAATATAGCAACGTTTTTTCTCTCAGCAACATTTTTTAACACTCTTGGACACTCGTTATTTTGACAAACGACAATTCCTGGCACACAGTCGTCACAAAGTTTGTCAAAAACGTTTTCTTGTTGCTCATCACTTAAAGTAGCAATATAAGCAAATTCTTTGTTTCCAAGGAGAACCAATCTATCTTTTTGGTGATAATCGAAAAAGCCTGTTAATTCTAGACCTGGTCTATCAATTTCAACAGTTTTTATCTCACGTTTTATAGCTTCTGATGTACCAACTATCATTTTAAAGCCAAAGTGGTTTGCATAATCTAAAATTGTAAGCATAGATTATCCTCCTTTCATTTATAATACATTACTTAAGATATCTTTTTAAATAGTAACCTGTATAAGATTTATCAACTTTGCTAATTTCTTCAGGTGTTCCAGTAGCGACGATAGTACCACCACCTTCTCCACCTTCTGGACCTAAATCAATGATATAATCTGCACATTTAATAACATCTAGGTTATGTTCAATAACTACAACTGTGTTACCACGTTCTACAATCTTATTTATAACGCCTAATAACTTATTGACATCATCAGTATGTAAACCAGTAGTTGGTTCATCTAGAATGTAAAGTGTACCACCAGTATCACATTTTTGTAACTCATAAGCAAGTTTAACTCTTTGAGCTTCACCGCCACTAAGAGTCGTAGAGTTTTGACCAATTTTAATATAGCCTAAGCCGACATCTACTAAAGTCTTTAGTTTTCTAGCTATGGTTGGAATATTTTTAAAGAATTCGTAAGCCTCTTCAGCGCGCATCTCTAAAACGTCGTATATATTCTTTCCTTTATAAGTAACTGATAATACTTCAGGACCAAATCTCTTTCCGTGGCAAACTTCACACTCAACATAAACGTCAGGTAAAAAAGCCATAGATATTCTTTTTAATCCATCACCTTGACAAGCTTCACAACGTCCACCTTTAACATTAAAAGAGAACATGCTCTTATTAAATCCTAAAGCTCTTGCTTCAGGAGCTGTAGCAAATAAAGCTCTTATATCATCAAAAACTTTAATATATGTTGCTGGATTACTTCTTGGTGTTCTACCAATTGGCTCTTGAGAAACATTAATTATCTTATCAATATTTTCCATACCTAAAATATCATCACAATCACCTGGCAATTCTTTTCCAAGTCCAAGGTTTTGACGTATTTTCTTATAAAGAATTTCTGTTACTAAAGAGCTCTTTCCTGATCCTGAAACACCAGTTACACAGGTAAATACTCCTAAAGGTATATCGACGTTAATATTTTTTAGATTGTGACATCTAGCGCCTTTAATAGTTAGTTTTTTATATCCTGATCTTCTAATATCTGGAACAGAGATTTTTTTGGCACCACTTAAATATTGGCCTGTAATCGAATCAGGGCAATTCATAACTTCTTGTGGTGTACCTGCACACATTACTTTTCCACCATGTTCACCTGCTCCTGGACCGATATCAACTATAAAATCAGCTGCGCGCATAGTGTCTTCATCATGTTCTACAACTATTAATGAGTTTCCTAAATCACGCATTTCTTTTAATGTAGCAATGAGTTTATCGTTATCTCTTTGGTGTAAACCTATTGATGGCTCATCTAAGACATATAAGACACCTGTAAGCTTAGAGCCAATTTGAGTTGCTAGTCTAATTCTTTGACTTTCACCACCGCTTAATGTTGAAGCAGTTCTTCCTAAAGTCAAATATTCTAGTCCGACATCAATTAAAAAACCTACTCTATTTTTTATTTCGTTTAAAACCATAGAAGAAATAGCTTCTTCAGTTGGTGTTAATTTTAAATTATTTAAGAACTCTCTTAATTTTTTTAAAGATAAGTTACAAACTTCAGCTATGTTAAGTCCACCAACTCTAATTGATAAAACTTCCTTATTTAATCTATCACCATTACAAACTGTACAAGTGTGTTCACGCATAAAGCTAAAGTAATATTCCTTCATAAATGAAGAAGTGGTATTAGCGTATAATCTTTCAATCTTTGTTTTTATTCCTTCGTTAACAACTTTCTTTATCAAAGAGCCACTTTGAGATTTATAAACGTAGTTAACTGGTTCGAGCGGTCCATAAAAAATGATATCTTTTTGGGATTCTGTTAAATCTTTAAATGGAACGTTTGTCGGAATTTTATAAGCTTCTAAAACAGCATTTAAATCGTGCATATCAATTGTATTATCGTCTTTTTTCTCATAATACTTAATAGCACCTTCATCAATTGTTAAAGTATCATCTGGAACTAAAAGGTCTAAACTTGCTTCAATTGTTACGCCTAATCCTCTGCAGTTTGGACAACAGCCAAGTGGATTATTAAATGAGAAAAGTCTCGGCTCAAGTTGCGGAACAGAAAAGCCACATTCAGGACAAGATTGATGTTCGCTATATAATTTTTCTTCATCGTTATATAAAACTTTAACAAAACCGTTAGCCATGTTTAAAGCAACTCTTAAAGAATCGAGTAATCTCGATTCAGAGTCTTCGCGTAATGATAATCTATCTATAACAAATTCTATAGTATGTTTCTTATTTTTATCTAATAAAGGAGCGGCTACATATTTTTCAATTGCACCACCATCAATCCTCATTCTGCTAAATCCGCCTTGAAAAAACTTTTGAATAGTATCAAGGTGTGTTCCCTTTTCATTTCTGACAACTGGAGCGACAATAGTTATTTTAGTTTCAAGAGGCAAAGATAAAATATTGTGAGCTATTTGCTCGACAGAATAAGGCTTAATCGGAGTGTGGTGAGTCGGACAATATGGAACGCCAATACGAGCATACAAAAGTCTTAAATAATCGTATATCTCTGTTACTGTACCAACAGTAGATCTTGGATTATGGGAAGTTGTCTTTTGATCTATAGCAATAGCTGGAGATAACCCATCTATAGAGTCGACATCTGGTTTTTCAAAGCTACCCAAAAATTGTCTAGCATAAGAAGATAAAGATTCGACATATCTTCTTTGTCCTTCATTAAAAATAGTATCAAAAGCTAAAGTAGATTTTCCAGAGCCAGAAACGCCAGTAAAAACCACTAATTTGTCTTTAGGTATTTTTACATCGATATTTTTAAGGTTATTTTCTCTAGCACCTTTAACAACAATATAATCCTTTTCCATGCTAAAAACCTCCAATCTTTATTTTACACTATTAAAAGATTTTTATCGATAATTAAGCGTTTATATATAAAATTAGTATTAAAAGCAACTATATAATAACAACTCGTTAGTTTAACGATATATTAAAAGTGCCTGTTAGATATTTTTCTAACAGACACAAAAGTTAATCGAATTTGTTAAATCTTATGATGTTTAAACATAAGTAAGAAAATACATTAGTTTTTGTACACAATAACGAATTTTACAATAATACATTGAGATTAAATGAAAATAATGACATGTCAATCTAGTTTTGCTTGTGAAAGTAATTTGTTAACTAAATATTTTTTTTATTTCTTCTTTTGTTATAGTTATGTTATCTTTGTTAATTATAATATATGTCATATTTTCACCCAAATCAATATCGACTAGTATTTTTTTATTCATAAGAATATCTAGTTCTTTATCTGTTAAACACGATTCAACATTGCCATCAAATACTAATACAGAAGAATTAACATTTGAGATATGATTAATAAAATCATCAACCAAAATATAATTATCAAATATGTATTTATTAGATTCATCTAACAAAATCGAAACATGATCAATATTCACATATTTAAATAGCTGTTGTATTTTAATTAAATTGATTTTATAAAAATAAATACTAATAAAATTGTTATTAGAAGATACATGTATTCTCATATTTACCTCTCATTTTAAAACAATTCACTGAGTCCTACAATTTCAGGTATTAATGGAATATGAGTTGACCATTTCCAAATGTGTCCATGAATTCCATATTTACCAAAATCAATTGAAAGTTTTGCTCCATTTCTCGAACCAAACCTTAAAACCGTCATTCCTGGTTTGTCATAATACAATTTATCAGGAGACATAAGTCCAAAGTTCATAGAATCAATTCCTTTAAATCCTGTTTTTGCTCTTAGAAATCTAAAGCCACCACTTAGCATTTGAGAACCACCAGATAAAATACCTCCTAACATATATGATGATGCAATTGTATCACCAACATTATCAAAGAAGTCCTTACTTTGAATCAAATTTGATACACCATTTACTAAGACGCCTGTTCCAATACTAGCTCCAACCTGTATTATAGAGCTAAATAATGCAGATCCAAAGGCAGCCCAAGCTGTTGTTCCAGTCCCACATGTCAAAGCAGTTACAACTGCTCCTCCAATAATAAATGCTGTTCCAATAGCCAATTCAACCCAGTGTTCACTAAACCAACTCACCATACTGTTCCAAAACGATTTCCAAGAATGGCCACTTGAATCAAATCGATTTATTGGATCATTTTCACAATAGATATATAGATTTAATCCATTAATACTTTCAGGATTTAAATATTCAATTGAATCTGGTGAAAGCCATCTACCCCATTGAGGTACATAATAACGAGTTTTGCAATAATACATACTACTCTCATTATCATAATAGTAGCCTTTAAATCTAAACGGATTTAGTTTGCCTATACCTGATGATGAGGTATCTTCTATATTTTTTAATGCTCCCATGCATCATAGCTGTATTTTACCACAATTTTTCCGTTAATATCTGTTATTCCGATAATATTTTGTAATTGGTCTCGTATATATAAGTATTTCTCACTATTATCTTTTATAAATCCATATAGATTATCATATTCGTCATATAAGAAGTCTAATGTATTATTTATAGATTTTTCACGTATTAACTTATTACCATCATATATATAGTTCCAGGTTACTCCTCTATAATCTGTTTTTTTGATTCTTAAACCTTCATCATTATATACATAATCGTAATATCCTCCTCCATATAGCCATCTTACTAATCTTCTTCCTTCAAATTGATATGTATTTGATCCATATTTTCTTGGATTTAATGGATTACTTGAATCATATTCTATTTTTGTTCCATTGAATGATACTAATCGATCTTTAATATTTGAATCATAAGTTAATGTATAGTCACCTTTTTTTACTATGTTTCCATTTTTATCATACGAATAAGTTTCATCATCGGCTTTTATTAAGAATCCTCTACTATCGTATTCATATGTGTGGGAACCAAATGTAGAATCCGTTATCTTTGTAATATTACCTAAAGCATCACTTTCATAACTTCTGGTATATGTTTCAGAACCGACTTTTATCTTTTCTGTTTTTATTTGTTTAGATATGTATTTTGAATTATTACTTCTTTTTTTATATTCATATGTGTTAGATAAAATAGAATTACCACATTCATGAATATCTACTTTCTTTAACATTCCAAACTCATCAAATTCAGATACTTTAGTTAATCCCTTTAATTCATTTACTAAACTACTTAATGTTGATGCTTCACAATAGGCTGCTCTAGTTGCTATCATCTCTATTTGTCCATATAAAGGATAAGTTGTTTTATAAGAACCAAATATCATAATTTATTATTTATATTGTATTTTGATTGTAATTATATTGTTTGTAGCAAAAGAAATGTTATATATGCTAAGAAAAAAGAAAAACTCACACAAATAAAATAGAATAGTTGGTGAGTTTTTCTTGATTTTTTATCTAAATATTCAATTATTAAATCAAGTATTATTTTTTTCTAATAATAAGCGAAAAAATAATTATTAAAAGAGGAATCAATGTTATGTATGTTCCAATAAACAATATATTCCACGCAACATCAAAAGCAACTCCTTTAGAGAATGGAATAGATCTTAAAATTTCTAGAATAATTCCACCTAAAGTAAATGAAATGAATAAGCAAAAATCAATAATTACTAATAATTTTATTGTTTTTTTCATTTTTAATAGTTAGTCTCCTTTAAATTAAACGAATAATATCTAATATAATTTATATCCTCTAAAATCAGCAATCCATTCATAATCATCTGAAATTGCTGCACCAATAGCCCAGCCAGTATTATAAAATGCAAATCCATAGCCAATAATATAGCCCATTTTTGATGTTGCCATAGACATATAATCTCTAAAGTGCTTAAACCTATCAAATACAGAATATGTAGCAGATCCTAAAAAAGTACTTAAATGAAAACCATCAAGTTTCATTAGTTGTAAACAATCGGCAAAAATCTTTGATTGAGAATAAAAACCACTTGCAAATCCGAGTCCTTTCGTAATCGGCGTCCAACCTATAATTTTTCCGCTATTCCCAAATATAGAGTCAACAATATCACTGAATATTTCTTCGCCATTATCTCCATCATCTTTGCTTTTCTTATATTGTAATATAGCAACTTCTGTGGTTTTAGAAGCAATAGTAATAGCAGATGTGATGGCTATTGTTCCTGCAACAGATGCTGCTCCACATGTAGCAACAGTAACTGCTACTGCTGCAACAATTGCAACAGCACCAAGAATTATAGCACCTAATTTCCACCAATTGATTAATCCATTTGGATCATATCCTAAAATTGGATTATTATTACAATAGCAAAATAAATTTAATTCAGTAATATTTTCTGGTTTTAATTCACTTGGCGAATCAGCTGAAAGCCATCTACCCCATTGAGGTACATAATAACGAGTTTTGCAATAATACATACTACTCTCATTATCATAATAGTAGCCTTTAAATCTAAACGGATTTAGTTTGCCTATACCTGATGATGAGGTATCTTCTATATTTTTTAATGCTCCCATGCATCATAGCTGTATTTTACCACAATTTTTCCGTTAATATCTGTTATTCCGATAATATTTTGTAATTGGTCTCGTATATATAAGTATTTCTCACTATTATCTTTTATAAATCCATATAGATTATCATATTCGTCATATAAGAAGTCTAATGTATTATTTATAGATTTTTCACGTATTAACTTATTACCATCATATATATAGTTCCAGGTTACTCCTCTATAATCTGTTTTTTTGATTCTTAAACCTTCATCATTATATACATAATCGTAATATCCTCCTCCATATAGCCATCTTACTAATCTTCTTCCTTCAAATTGATATGTATTTGATCCATATTTTCTTGGATTTAATGGATTACTTGAATCATATTCTATTTTTGTTCCATTGAATGATACTAATCGATCTTTAATATTTGAATCATAAGTTAATGTATAGTCACCTTTTTTTACTATGTTTCCATTTTTATCATACGAATAAGTTTCATCATCGGCTTTTATTAAGAATCCTCTACTATCGTATTCATATGTGTGGGAACCAAATGTAGAATCCGTTATCTTTGTAATATTACCTAAAGCATCACTTTCATAACTTCTGGTATATGTTTCAGAACCGACTTTTATCTTTTCTGTTTTTATTTGTTTAGATATGTATTTTGAATTATTACTTCTTTTTTTATATTCATATGTGTTAGATAAAATAGAATTACCACATTCATGAATATCTACTTTCTTTAACATTCCAAACTCATCAAATTCAGATACTTTAGTTAATCCTTTTAATTCATTTACTAAACTACTTAATGTTGATGCTTCACAATATGCTGCTCTAGTTGCTATCATCTCTATTTGTCCATATAAGGGATAAGTTGTTTTATAAGAACCAAATATCATAGGAATTGTAACTTCTTTATGACTTCTTCCTATCATAAAATCTAACTTTTTATAACTAAATGTTACTGATTCACTTGCAGACCAAGTTTTATCATCAACAGTTACTCTTATATCTAGATATTTGCTTGATTGTGAAGATGATGAAATATTTTCTTTAAATGATAATGATACTGATTGCCATTTATTTGTTTCAAATAATAAATTAGTAGTTAGTTTAGAACCATTAACATCAATAACTAAACTCTTATTACTATTTCTAAATAAGCCAAATACATTACCACTTTCATCTTTACCTTCAAATAAGTATTGTTTATTTTCATTTACATCCGTATATGCACGCATAGCAATTGTTCCTAAAGAAGAAATACCAAAATCATAGACCAACTCTTCTCCATCAGCAACATAACTATAACGTTTATTAATAGAGTTAAAGTTAAATGTTCTATCTTTATCTAATACTGATACATTTCTAATATTAAATTTAATAGGTCTTTTACCGTTTAAAGAAACCACGTTATTTTGAAGTGGATATATTTCAAACAAGTTATGTATTTCTTGATTGATACTGAAAAGATTTGTTTGACTGAAGTCTACAGTCTTTGCATCGTTATCTACTAGTTGATTATCAATAAGATAGTCTTTAGTTAATCTATAAAATTTATTTACTATATCATTTAAGAAATAAGTTCTTCTACCAATTAATAAACCTGTTATCTTTCCACTAAAATCTTCATATGAATTTTTACCATCATATTTATGACCTATATTCATTACTGGTTCTGGATTAATATCTACATATAATCTAGGGTCTTGCTTTTTATACGTTTGTCTATGGGCATTAACTACTAAAGCGTATTCACATAAATCAGGATAACCTATACCATCATATCTATTCATAAAGTTAAGAGATACAAAGTTCCACTTTGATAAATCGACATCATAATCAGATTTAATTAAGTCATAATGAACATTATTGTCATCAATAACTTCTAAATAAATTCTCTTTCCTAATAGATAAACACCTATAAATCCTGGGAATAATACATTTTGACCTAATGAGGCATGATTCCCCACAAATGAAGTATGAACACTGAATAAATATTTTTTACTAGTTGAACTAACTGTGGTATTTGATTTAAACCAAAAGCTAATATGTCCACATGGGTCAGAATAATCTTTATTAGTTAATTTGTAACTTAGTCTATTAGCATAGTTAACGCTGATATATGGAATAACCCCATCCATTTTAGTAACTAAATTAGCATTAATATCTTTATGATTTATAATTGGTGATAACGATTCTTTATATAAAGAACAAACCAAATTTCCATCTGTTTCAAACATTCCAATATAGCCATTCAATTTAGCAAACGCTGCATAAATAGATTCTGGATGTGAACCTTTTGAACGACTTACCGTATCGTAAGAAGAATAGTATTTTTGTTCATTTACTTTGAAAGCTTTAGCGTTTATATTTCCTAAATTATCATAGCTATTATTGATTTCAGAATTAGAAGTCTTTACTGTTTTAACTCTATCTTCTTGATCATATTCATAACTATTTAATAAGTAACTATTACCATTCTCTACTTTTGTTATTCTTTTCTTTTCATCATAAGAGTATTTAACCTTTAATAATTTACTACCGTTAACTGGTTGGTAATAAATTTTAGAAATTAAGTTATTATCATCATATTCAAAGATATATGCATCACTATTTGTACCATAAGTTTGTTTAATTAAATTACCTGTAGATAGTTCGTACTCATAAGCAAATATTAAAGTTCCATTTAATTTAATTTCCTTAATGTTACTTAAAGAATCATAAACAAAATCATAGATCGAACCATTTTCTAATGTTACTTTTGATAATCTTTTCTTTGAATCATAACTATAAGAAACACTGACAGAATCAGTTCCTTTTTCTAACAAAATTTTATTTAACGTATCATCAGAATTATAAGAAAATTTAGAAACGGCTCCTAAAGCATTTGTAACTTTTTTGATTTTACCAAATGCGTCATATTCATCATAAGTAGTTTTATTACCTAATTCATCAGTTGATGAAGCAACAAATCTTCCGTCGCTCGTATATTCTCTAGTTGTTTCTAAAATTTTAGTACCATCTTTATTAGTAACTTTATTAGAAATAAGGTTAGATTTATATGTTGAATCATATTTATTTTCGATTTTGGAACCATATGCAGTTTGAGCTTTAATTAAATTACCATAATCGTCATACTCATAGTTAAACATAGTAGAATCGATACCAATAGATGATGAAGGAAGGTTATTACTTCCATAAGTCATATTGGTTGTCTTACTTCCACCACTTAATTGAGTTGTATTACCTGATTCATCATAGTTATAGAAAGATGCAAATTCCTTTTTAGCAATTTTAACACCACCGATTTCTATTACAGCATTACCAACAAGTTTTATTGTTAAGGTTACTTTATCAAAGCTTTTAGTTGCTGAAGTACCTAAAGTCATTAATTCAAATAAATTATCAACTTTAATTTCGTCAAATTTATCAGTATCAGTTGATCCTGCTGATAATGATACCTCGACATAAGATTTATCAGTTGATGGAGTTAATTGCTTTCCAAATAAAACTGCTAAGGTATTATCACTTGCTAACCCATTAATAGAAATTGTCTTTGTTAAAGTACCAGTTCCCGATAATCTATAAACGCTATCACCAATGATATTTTTAAATTTAGCGTCTGTTTGACTAACTTTAGTAACTGTTAAGCCACTATTATCAAAAGAAGAAATATCAGTAGAATCTAACAAGTTTTCTAAAGTGTTAAAAGAGATAGAACCACTATTTGATTTTAACGCTTTTGTTTCTTTATCAAATTCAGTTTCAACAATTTCATTTTCTTCGTTCATTTCAAAAGTTGGTAAGTTATCACTATCAAAGAAAGAATAAGTTTTCTTACCTTTATAATTGATTAGTGTTGTAAATCTATCATTATATTCAATTGTAGTTTTATGACCATTAGTAAATTTAACATCATAACCTTCGATAAATGAAACGACACGATTATTAGATAAATCGTACTTCATACGATATCCACTCAAATCATCAATTATAGTTATTTCACTATCTAAGAAAGTAAATGTACTAGTACAAACTATTGTATTTCCATTTCTATAACTAATTTTAGAAATAAACTTGTTAGAATCATAAGCTATATCAACACCATTAATTAATGAATTATTGTGATAATATTCAACCTTAGTGATATAGTCACTCCCATTCTTTGTAAATCTAATTTCATCGCCTTTACCATTATTGATATATTTAGTTAAAGCAACAAAATCAGTTGTTAGTTTATCACCGTTTTTATATGAGATTGTTTTAGGATAATTTTGAGTAGTTTTAAATTCAGTAATGTTTCCATATTTATCTTTCATTTCATAGTGATAGGCACCATAGTTATCATCGTCGATCTTTTTAACTTCAAGACCTGTCTCTTTATTTTTATAATTGTCTTCACTTTTATATTCATCGAGTGCTCCATCACTATTCTTTACTTTAATGGTTGTACCACTAGAAGTAACCTTATTAAAGAAATTTAATTTAAATCCTTTACCGAATAAATCAACTTCATCTTTATCTTGTAAGTTGAAAGTTAAAATAGTTTCTATAGGATTTAAACCTATAGTAGTAATTAATGGTAATGAGATATGTAAATTAGCATCTTCTTTATTAATATTAATGCTAGTCTCTGCGGCGTTACCAACCGTTAATCTAATTTGTTTTGTATAATTTTTTAAACCTTTGTTCATTTTATAATTCTCCTTTAAAATATCTTTTTTACATAATGTGTTTTCTTAATAAATTCATCGTTTAAATATTCACTTATTTCACTTATATCTACAAAACGATTGAATTTGTTAATATCTAATTTTTCAGCCATCACTCTAAACTTTTTTGTTCAATACTTCTTAGCTTTACGTAGTAATATCTCCTTTCCGAAACTAGCGTCTTAAAGTATAGATTGCTCCTCTACCTTAATTTGAATGTGATTTTTCCTACATCTTGCTTTCCTCAACTTTCTAGAAGGTTTTAATTTTCTTCCCTTCTATGTCTTAGTCCGCAAAATTAATAAAAAGTTCGGTTAACAAAATTTTCTTTTTATATTTTTTCTAAATTTTTAACTCGTTCTGACACTGTATTTTTAGATAGTCCTAATTTTTTACACATTTCAGATTTCCTATATTCTTTAATAAAGATAAGGTCATGAATTTTTTTGATTTTTCTTAATTCCAAAATAAAATCCTCCATTTTTTTGAAACAGAGGACTTTCTTAATTTAGGCATAATAAAAGTTTACAAGATGTTTTAGGTAGAATGTTTAACAAGAAAATTTGAGTTTTTTATTGGTTTTATTATTTATCTTTCATTAATTATTTTTCTATACATAAAAAGAGGTTTGAAAGCTAACTATAGCTTTCATAACCTCTTAAAATTTATTTAGATTTTTTATACTTTGATTTATAAAGCATTATTCTTAGTGAGTTCAAGACTGCTAAGACTAAGACACCGACATCAGCTAAAATAGCTAAGATCATATTTGATTTACCAAGCATTGCTAAAACCAAGAATAAAACTTTTACTAACAAAATTTCTCCTATATCTTCATAAATATAAAGCATAACTTTCTTAGATAATCTCTTATATTCAGCAACTTTTAATAAGTCATCGTTCATGACGACAGCATCAGCTGATTCAATAGCTGCATCTGATCCTAAACCACCCATAGCAACACCGACATCAGCAGAAAGGAGAGAAGGTGAGTCGTTCATACCATCACCGACAAAGACTGTTTTGCCTGTTGTTTTTATTTCAGCAAGTTTAGATAACTTTTGATCTGGCATCAATTCTCCATATGTTTCATCAATACCTACTTCTTCAGCAACTTTCTTACAAATTTCAGCATTATCGCCACTGAGCATTATTTCATTCTTAACCTTCAAATGTTTTAAATCAGCTAAGGCATCTTTTGTTGTATCTTTAATTGTATCAGCGATTTCTATTGAGCCAACAAAGCCATTAGAAGAACCTAAGTATAATACTTTGAATGGGGAGTTAAGTTCTGTAACTTCAACACCGTGTTTACTTAATAATGAAGCATTTCCTAAATAATAGGTAACTCCATCAATTTTACCAGTAACACCTTCACCTTTAATATTTTCAAATTCTTCAACTACTAAATCACTTTCTCCGCTAGCTTTAACAACTGCTTTAGCAATTGGGTGAGAAACTTTGGCTTCGAGAGCTGAAGCAATACGCATTGTATCTTCACCAATAACATTTCTAACTTGGAATTGACCTGTTGTTAATGTACCAGTTTTATCAAAGACAACATTTTCAGCTTTAGCCATGTTTTCAATAGCTAAACTGCCTTTAATTAATACACCTAATCTACTTGCTTTACCCATACCTGCAAAGAAGGCTAATGGGACTGAAATTACAAGCGAACATGGACATGAGATAATAAGCATGTTCAAAGCTTGATATAAATAACCGATAGTTCTACTATCAAATCTAGCGATGATAGATGGAATTAAGAATGTCAATAATGCAATGAGAATCACTACAGGAGTATAGATCTTAGCGAATCTAGAGATAAATGATTCACTCTTACTCTTTTTGCTTTCTTCGTTTTCAACCAAATCCAAAATCTTACTTAATGTAGAATCACTGAATTTCTTTGTTGTCTTAATACGAATTAAGCCATCGTTATTAATAGTCCCACTATAAACTTTAGTACCAACTGACGCATCTTGAGGTATTGATTCACCTGTTAATGATGATAAATCTAATGTAGTATTACCACTAACTACTTCACCATCTAAAGCAATTTTTTCACCTGGTCTTACTTCAATAACAGTACCAATTTCGACTTCTTCTGGTTTCTTTTCAACTATTCCATCATCAGTAACAACATGAGCTAATAAAGGCATGTTGTCAATTAAACCAACAATGCTTTCATGAGATTTAGCTGTAGCGTAATCTTCTAACATTTCACCGACATGGTAGAAGAGTAAAACGAGTACACCTTCTTGGAACTCTTTAATAGCCATAGCACCAACAGTGGCTATTAGCATTAAGAAGTTCTCATCGAATACTTCTCCGTGAATAATGTTCTTAACTGCTCTAATTAATACATCATAAACAAGAATTAAATAAGCGACTATACAAAGGATAAATCCAGGAATCCAAGAATCAAATTTGACATATGAGACACCAACTAAGACTGCTGAAATAGCAACTCTTATTATGTTGATAATCATCTCTTTCTTTTCTTCTTCTTCAGATTTCTCTTCATGATGACAACAAGAGCATCCACAGCCTCCATGACTATGACCTTTATGTTCGTGATGATGTTCGTCTTCGTGATCGTGACAGCAACATTCATCGTGTCCTTCATGTTCATGATCGTGGTGACAACAGCATTCATCGTGATGATGTTCGTCTTTTTCACAACAACAATCTTCTTCGTGATCGTGTTTCTTATCCATACTACTTTTCCTCCGTTATATGTTCATATCCCTTTTCAAATATATCTTTTACATGGGAGTCTTTTAACGAATAAATTATTTGTTTACCTTCACGTCTATAGCTAACTAAATCGTTAGCCTTTAATATTTGCAATTGATGTGAAACGTTTGATTGAGTTGTTCCAAGAGTAGCAGCAATGTCACAAACACAGCACTCATGCTCAAATAAAATATAGACTATCTTTATTCTTGTAGCATCACCAAATATTTTGTATAAGTTAGCTAAACTATTAAACAAATCATCTGTTAACATGTGATCTTTAAGTTCTTTAATAATGTCGTTATGTTCAACTTCTTCTTCACACAACTCAACGTCTTTATCAAATTTTTCCATTAGAAGCCCCTTTCATATGAATATCTGTACATATGTTATTATATTCATATGATTTCGAATGTCAACACAAATATGAATAATTGTTCATATGTTTTATTATATGTTTGTTTATTTCAACATGTTATAATATTTTTATAAGGAAGGTAACCTATGAAAACTGTAAGTATTGTTGTCCCTTTTTATAACGAAGAAGAAATGTTCCCAATATTCATCAAAAAAGCTAAAGAACTTTTTATTGATGATGAAAGCTATAAATATGAACTAGTATTAGTAAACGATGGTTCTAAAGATAAAACTTTAGAATTAATAAGAGCTGCAGCTAGAGAAAACGACTTTATAACATATATATCTTTCTCACGTAACTTTGGTCAAGAAGCTGCTTTAGCAGCAGGTTTAAGAGCCGCCAAAGGAGACTATATAATTCCTATGGACTGTGACTTCCAAGACCCGCCAGAGTTAATTAAAGACATGCTAAAAGAAGCTGAAAACGGATACGAAGTTGTTTGCCCTAAGAGAAGAAAAAGAGATGGTGACTCCTTTGTTAAGAGATTTACATCAAAAGCTTTCTATAAGTTTATTAACGGTATAAGTGGTCGAGAAGTAATTCAAGATAATGTTTCCTATTTTAGATTAATGACTAAACGCGTTGTTAAAATAATTATGGACATGCCTGAAACAGAAAGACTATTTAAATCCGAAGCAACATATGTTGGTTTCAAAACAAAGATCATAGAGTTTGATAGACCAGAAAGAGCAGCTGGCAAAACAAAATATAACTACAGAAAATTGTTTAAGTTAGCTTTTAGAACAATTACTTGTTCAACAAATGCTCTACTCTATTTACCACTACATATAGGTATTGCATTCTCAAGCATCGGGTTCTTAGGCTTTGTTACAACACTTGTATTGCTATTTGTTAATGGAGATTATCGTTGGGGTATAAATTCTCAGAATATAATTCAATCGTTCTTAATTATTTCAAGCATTATATTAGCAGTAGGTATTATTTCATTGATAATTACAATTCCTTGCTTATATCTACAAAACCTCATGGTCAATACTCAACGTAGACCTCAATATATTATTGAAGAACAATACGACGCTCCAAAAACTAAGGAATAAAAAATGGCTCAAAGTTCACAATGAACTTTGAGCTTTTATTTTGAAATTAAATATTACTTTTTTATATTCTAATAAACAAATTAATTAAAATGAAGCTTTATATGACGAAATTAATGTTCCATTAGAATCATAAGCTAATACTTCAAATATTGTTGCTTTTTGTGTGCCATTTTTAAGTCCACAATTTTCAACATTGAAATAGTAATATTCAACACCGTTTACTTCAACAACAACAGCACCATCACCAATAGTACCTTTACCTTTACCTTTTGTTTCTGTAAAGTTAAGATTTTTTAAAGTTGTCTTATATGAATCACTACCATTATTTTCAATTGTCTCAGTAACATAGACAAGTTGTGTGCCTACATAAGTTTTAACAATTTGAGAATATAATCCGACTCTTACTACATACTTTGCAACATTTTCATATGAAGATTTACTAATAGTGAATGTATTATCATCATTTAACGAAATCTTTAAATTTGCATCATTTGGACCAACGAAGCAATTAAATGGTAAAGAAGATGAAATATCATCTAATTTGGTAACATCAACTTTTGTTTCATTATCTTCTTTTACTAATATTTTTGATCCTGATGCAAAGTGACAAATGTATGGATTAAATTTTTTACTAGTATTTGTAACTCTAAATATACCTGTTTCTGTATTTCCAGAATTTTTTATGTTCATTGTTACACTTGTTGATTTTGGAGATCCTTCTCCAGCACAGTTTGCAAGATAGAAAGCACCTTCTGTTGAGACAAAATTACCATCATTTTTACATCCATCAAAATTAAGTACAGTGTTAAGTCCAACAAACGTATATCCAACAAATAATGAATTGTAACTAGTACCTGTTATATTTGCATGATTAACACAATTTGTAAAAGTAGCATAAGTATTTGATATTTCTCCCTGACCTAAATAAAGGCAGAACAAGCCAACATTTCCAGTCATAGATGCTGACCCATAAGTATGAACATTTGTCATTGTCAAATTAGAAGAAAACTCTACAATCGTTTGATCAGTTCCGCTCTTATAATTGAAAATAAAGTTTACATCATTAAATTTAGAATGTTCAGCATGAATAACAAACGAAGCTCCTTCAGCCATAGTAATTGTATATCCATTACCATTTAATACCCCATTTTTAAAGCTTGAAATATGGCTGTTAGTAGCATTTCCATGTATTAAAGGTTTTGAGGTAAGATTAATGTTGCTAATTAAATAATAAGATTTTCCATCTTCAATTTGAACTAATTGATCTGCTGTACTAATTAAATATGGACTCTTTTCTGTTCCTAATCCACCATCAAATTTCTCCATTTCAGCTATTTTATCTTCTGAAAGACTTTCTGATGGTTTGACACTTTCTGGAACATTTAATGTTGTTTTTGTTGTATCTGTAGTAACAATTGTTCCAACATTTTCTTCATTAGTTACTGACAACTTAACTGTGTTAGTTGGCTTAGCAACAATTGTTGAAACTTTTGCTGTGCTTTCTACTGCTAAATGTCCAGATTCAATTTCAATATTGCCTGTAATTTCACCATATTCATGGAAAGATTCGTTTGCAATAGATGTAATTACTACTTTATCAGCTTTTTCATAGTGTTCAACTGTATCAAGTGGAGCACTAACTGTTAGTTTTCCACCATTTGTTCTAATGACAACATGTTTAGCACTTTCTGTATTAGTATAGTTAACAACTTCAACACTGGTGTTTTCACCAACATCAAGACCAGTTGTAATGTCTAGAGTACTATTACCACT
>OGQJ01001384.1_pt1 | contig 22222 bp, 20 predicted proteins | sample 1553161 | NCBI WGS metagenome assembly OGQJ01 (sample SAMEA2579923, study PRJEB22360) | human gut metagenome | biome: human gut; feature: human-associated habitat; material: faeces | place: Denmark | collected 2008/2010 | reverse complement strand
TTGTTGAACAGCTTTACCGAGAAAACTTAGGTGATGAATCGGTTAAGGTTTATAATTTTCAAATTGAAGAGTATCATACATATTTTGTTGGTAGAACTATGATTCTAGTCCACAATGCTAAGTATGATGTTGGTAAATATAATGAAATGCCAAACGAGCCTGGAATGGATAAACATCATGTTCCACAAAAAGCAGTGATGAAAAAACTTGATCCAAACTATGATCCTTCCACTGGACCTTCAATTAAAGTTCCTAAAGAAGGACATACTATCAAAGGCCCAAGGGGTATCGTTTCCAGGAGTACCAAGGGCATCAATAGTCCGTCTGAATTAATAATGCGAGATATAAATGAATTGAGGCGAGTATATCCAGATATACCGGAATCATCAATTAACAAACTTATAAATATGTTTAAAGAAATGGGGTATAAACTATGATTGAACAATTTATTGAAGGACTATATAAGAATATTGTAGAAGGGAATATGAAACTTTACAAGCAATTCTTCTTATACGATCCTAATGAAGAGGGAACCATTGAATACTGGAAGAATGCAATAGCATTTTATGACAAACTGGATGATAAGGATAAGGAAATATTGTTTTCTATAATTAAAAGCACAATTGTGGATACAGTTTCTAATGTTCTTGCTGTTCTTGATGGTCATGAAGACATTGATAGAATTAATGTGCAAGTTAAACTGAACGGTCAAGAAAATGATAGCGAGTTACAGGATGCATTTCTTGCTTATGTGGAAGATTTGGATGAGTGATTAACTGAAACCTATACTTACTAACATACCAATGATGGTAAATATATGAGCGACGACGGGATTATCAATAGACTAGATTTGACAAAACTCTTGGAGACAATTCAGCATTATCACAAGATATTAAAGATTAAGTGATCTTTAATTCAGATTATGTTGGAATAAATATATCCAAAACTGATTGCAAATCTGCATTTGAAGTTTTTGTTCAAGGCGGAATGTTGGAAAGTATTGCCAACGGAGGTTCGTTCCTTGAAGGTTTCGAAGATGGGGCACTCTTAGGCGCAATAAGCGGTGCAATCGGCGGAGCGGCTTTTGAGAACTTTGATTTTGTTGTTGCACCCCTCAATAAAGCCGTTGGTGATTGATGTAGAATTATTTGTGATTTAACTTTAAAAGCAATTAATATAGGGCGTGTGAGTTTGCAGCTCACACGCCCTAAATCTGTTTTATTCATTTTTCCTTTTGCGGTTCGGGAAGTACGCTTCCATCCATTCGATATATTCCTCCGGCGTTATTTTGCCGTCGCTGCATTCGTCACGCTTGGTGATCGCCTGATAGCGCCACTTGTTAAATTCGTCCTCTTTCAGTTGATGAACCCGCACACGGGCGGCATAGCGCTTGTAGTATTTGTTGTAGATTGGAACCGCCTTATTGTCGGCGATTTTCGCCTTGTAGTTCTCCAACGCGGCAAGCTGCTGGCAGGTTCGGGTTTCTCCCTCGGCTATGCGGTCGCAGTAGTGCGTGTCATAATTACCTTTCATAATAAAGTATTTGCCGCAGCGCTTGCACTTTCGGAAGCGGACGTTTTGCTCCAGCATTTTTGTCAGCTCCAGCTCCAGCATATCTTTAATAGAACAGCAAACATATCTTGCGCTGATAAACATATGGTGCTGTAAAGTAAACAGAAGTGTGTTTGTGCTGATGCCGTACTTTTCCGCAAACGCCTTTTGCTCGTTGGTAGGCGTGAAATTCAAATTCTTTAAGGCGTTAATGATCTCTTTGCCGGTTGTACCGTAAGGCATTTTGTCTCCGTCCATAATGTTATGAGAGGTTCTGAATTCTTCTTTTCTTTCAAAGGATGTAGGCATCTCGTGAGCGTGTCTGTAGAGATGAAACCGCTCGCTTGGGTATAAGTTGCCAAGGACTTCGGGATAAAAATCTTCGGCATAGCAAAACTCGATCAGCTCTAAAAACTCCTTTTGCAGAGCAAGCAGATAATTTCCGTAGCGGGCTATGCTTTTACTTGTTTCGGTACTGCTTTTAATGAGCGGTGGAAAAATTGCCGAATAGAGTGAAGCGTAAGCAATGTTATTGATTAAAGGAAAAGTAGTATCGAAATCATTATATGTCCTCAACGTCCACTCTTCGTCGGTCAGTTGATCAGGGTTCTTTTCTGTTTCATCTTCCGGTTTGCTATGATATCCTTCTTCCTCTCCGATACGCTCCAATAGGCTGAATACCGTATATAACTTTTTAGCCGGAGTCAGAAAATCAGCATAAACAAAATCAAGAATACCCTCGCCGTAATTGAGCGTTACATTCGAGCCGCTCATAATATTGATCATAGCGTTTTCTAGTTTTCCTGTATCATCAGCGAACGGTCCTGCTAAACCTGAGACTCGAAAGTTGTATTTGCTCTTAAATTTTTCAAAGTATTCCTGACATTCTTTTAAATTATCTTTTTCATAATCTATTTCTTCCTCGGCAGACTCATACGCTTTGTATGAACTGCCGAGTTTTTTTGCTTGTTCTCTTTCGTCAGCTTCAATAAGCTCGCCTATATAATCGTCACGCTCCCAAGAATCAACGACAATGTTGATGGTCTTCTTTTCGGGATAAAACTTTACCCTGTTATGGTAAAAGTCAAGACATACATTCTTTGAATTGGAGCGCACTATGCGGTATTTATCGTATTTGGAAAGCTCCTTGTTCGGTTTGTTTTCAGCCATATCGTCACCAGCCTTTTAGATATTTTAAATTGTCCGATTAATGTGCGTATCATATTTACACATCGACATTCCCCAAAAGTAAAAATCTCTTGATTTTGGGGAATAGATGATTTATAATGTGGATATAATAATGAATGATGGAGTTAATTATATGAAACTGATAAATCGTGTAATCTATATGAATGAAATCAAAGAGTTAGCCGATACACCGGACATAAAAGTTATTACCGGTGTGCGCAGGTGCGGTAAATCCAAGCTGATGGATGCCTTTGCAGAGTATCTGAAAACATCTGACGAAAGTGCCAATATAATACACATCAACTTTAACCTTACGGAGTTTGAGGATTTATTGGAGTACCACGCGCTGGAATCATATGTTGAAAGAAACTATGATCCATCCTCAGAAAATTATTTGCTGGTCGATGAGATACAGATGTGTCCATCCTTTGAGAAAGCGATCAACAGCCTTCACGCAAAGGAAAAATACGATATATATGTAACAGGTTCGAACGCCTTCTTGCAGAGCAGCGATCTTGCAACGTTGTTTGTTGGCAGGACTTATGAACTTCAGTTGTTCCCGTTCTCTTTTAAGGAATACTTGGCTTATTTTCCAAATGAAAACATCTACGCCGCTCTTTCGCAGTATCTCACCGAGGGTGGTATGGCAGGCTCGTATCTGTATAAGAACACAACACAGAAGTATCGATACATTAATAATGAAGTCCTGAATGCACTGATCGTGCGTGACATCATCAATAAAAACCGCCTGCAAAACGAACCGCTGTTGCACGCGCTGATAGACTATTTGATGGACAATATCGGTAACCTTACATCTGTCAGAACCATCACAAACACTCTGTCCTTCAACAATACAAAAGCTGACCATAAGACGATAGGTAAATATATTGACTTGCTGTGTAAAGCGTTTGCATTTTATAAGATACGCAGATATGATATCAAAGGCAAAAAGTATTTGCGTTCTGAGGACAAGTATTATCTATGTGACCAGAGCTTTCGTTTTGCTCGTCTCGGAACAAAGAATATGGACTACGGGCGAGTATTGGAAAATATCGTCGCAATAGAACTTCTGCGCAGGGGATATGAAGTTTATGTCGGTGTGCTGTATAAGAAAGAGATAGATTTTGTGGCAATGAAGCAGGGCGAAAAGATGTATATACAGGTCGCTAACGATATATCCGACAAAGAAACCTTTAAGCGAGAGGTTTCCCCGCTGTTGCAGATTCGTGACGCATACCCTAAGCGGCTAATTGCTCGGACTTATCAGCCGCGCTATCAGCACGAGGGAATAGAAGTCATAGACGCGGCAGAATGGCTGAATCAATAAATCCCCAAAATTAAATTATTATTAGTTTTGGGGAATCTCGTGTTTGGAAATTAAGAATAACAGAGAACACCGGACAAAACAATAAAAGCTTTTTTCGTTCTCAATATCTTACTCGGTAGACTCATACTTCTTGTATGGTCTGCCGAGTTTTTGCGTGCTCTCTTTTGTCACCGGCTTTTTAGAAAATATAAATCGCTCAAAAATTAGATAATAAACATCACTCTAATATATATCATACAAAACCGTTGAACTTTTGTCAAGTTGTCGCTATAATGCGTTTAGATAATTCAAACATCTGTTTTATGATTATCTAACAACAACTGAATGACCTTCTCAGAGATATCTCTCCCGGTGAAGTAGGCGACGATATGAGCGTACCAAGGGCGAGAAAAAACGACACAGCGCCGAAAAGGGTTGCCTGTCAGAGTCTGTTGGGGCAGAAAGGCAAAATACAAAACAAATAATCAGGAGGAACCAAAATGAAGAAATTTAACAACACCATCATTATCGGCATAGACCACGGCTACGGAAATATGAAAACGGCAAATTGCTGTTTTCCGACAGGCTTGATCGCCTATAACTGCGAGCCTTTATTCACTAAGGAACTGCTTGTCTATAACGGCAAATATTACTTGATTGGAGAAGAACACAAGGAATATATCTCCGACAAGTCCTTGGACGAGGATTTTTATGTGCTTACGCTTGCCGCTATCGCAAAAGAACTGAGCACGGAAAGTATTACCGAAGCTAACATCTATATCGCCGCAGGCTTGCCCTTGACTTGGACAAGCGGTCAAAAAGCTGATTTTTCTGCGTATCTTATGCGAAATAAGGAAGTCAGCTTTACATTCCATAAGCAGGAATACCACCTTCACGTTGAAGGCGTGAGCATTTATCCGCAGGGTTATGCCGCTATTGCTCCCTACGCTTCCAAGCTGACGGGAGTAAACGTCATCACAGACATCGGCAACGGCACAATGAACGTATTGTATATGATCAACGGCAAGCCGAAGTCCGGCAAGATGTTTACCGAAAAATTCGGAACTTACCAATGCACACTCGCTGTCCGTGAAGCCTTTATGCAGCAAACGCAGCGGGAGCTGAATGACCATATCATCGAAGAAGTGCTGCGAACAGGCAAGGCTGATATTCCAAAATCAGACCTCGCTATTGTAAAAGCCGTTGCTGCGGAGTATGTCAACGGGATATTCCGCAGACTCAGAGAACACGGCTATGATGAAAACACAATGCGGCTTTGGGTAACCGGTGGCGGCGGTTGCCTGATCAAGAATTTCGGCAGGGTCAATTCAAAGAGACTCACCTTTGAAGAAGATATTTGCGCCGCTGCCAAAGGCTATGAATATCTTGCCAATGTTCAGCTTTTGGCAGGGATCGGATTATGAAGCCGTACACGCTGACGATTCGATTCAGGGAAACCGACGAATACGAAGCTGAGGTCGGCGCTTTTATGAGGGATTTGAGTAAGCACACAGATAAATCCAAAAACAGATTTATCATAGACCTTATCGGAGATTATATGAAGCGCTCAGAGCAGGAACAGCAGGAGGAAGCTATTATTGAAAAACTGCGCAAGATGATTCGTGAAGAACTTCAAGGCTTTGCAGTTGCAAATCCCGATTCAAAGGATAAATCGGAAATGACCGAGGACGAAGACGCTGCTAACGCCGCAAGCGTGCTTGACGACTTAGAGCTGTTTTGCTGACAGCAAATCGTATGAAATATGCTGTCACCGCTGTTTTCAATCAAAATGTGACAGCATTTTTGACAGCACGTCATTTGTTGATGATTCAAGGTGCTTTGGCGGTTGCAATACCCTAATGCACTATCTTATCGAGCAGACCGTCTGTACCCCCACAAAGGGCGGACGGTAGGCTCGTCAGTGGATTTGTTCCCCTGAAACCCTATTTTGAGAAGGAAGGTATATATATGACAGATACAAAAAAGCCAAACCGCAAACGCAAAATAGCGAAAAGGATTTGGCTGAATGAGATGGAAGAACGTGAGCTAAAAAGAAAAGCGAAAAAGGCAGGCGTTTCTCAATCAGGACTTGTCCGATCGCTCATACGGGGATATGAGCCGAAGGAAAAACCGGGCAAGGAATTATTTGAAGCGCTCCGCCAACTTTCTGCCATCGGAAACAATGTTCATCAGCTTGCAGCAAAAGCAAATGCGCTTGGATTTATCGACGCGCCTATGCTGCATAAAGAGGTCAGGGAATGGAGAGCGTTTCGTGCGGATATCGTGCGCCGTTTCATTTCGCCGGACGGAGGGTAAATATGGCAGTCTGTAAATTATGGGCGATAAACGAAGGCGGTCTGAGCAGGGTGCTTCAATACGCAGCCAATCCGAAAAAGACAAACAACAAACTCTACGTCAATGGTATCAACTGCGAACCGGAAACAGCCTATGAGGAGTTTACCGCAGTCAAGCACTCTTATGCCAAAACAGGCGGCATTGAAGCCTATCACGGCTATCTCAGCTTTAAGGAACAGGATATCACACCGGAGCTAACAATGAAAATTGGCACAGAATTTGCACAAGAGGTCTGGGGCAAACGGTTTCAGGTATTGGTTACCGTTCACACCGACACCGAACATTCGCATTGCCATTTTGTAATCAACTCCGTTTCATTTGTTGACGGCAAAAAACTTTGGGGAGAAGAAAAAGTGTGGTTCAAATTCAAACAGACAGCGGACAGATTATGCGAGAAATACGGCTTGTATTATAACCCGAAGCCGGTCAGAGGAAGAAGCTCGTCTTATCACTACAATCGTGAAAAGGAGGGCGAACCGACAAGATACTTACTCGCCCGTGAAGCGATGGAAAAAGCGCTGTTGCAATGCACCAACACGGCAGATTTACGATATACGCTCGCTAAACTCGGTTATGAGCTTACTATGAACGACAGGCGGAAATATTGGACAATCACGCCGAAGGGCTGTAAAAAGCCGATATGTCTTGTAAAACTCAGCGCTGATTACACGCCCGAAAGTATCCGCCACAGATTGGTGAACAACCGCTACGATCGACCGCCGCGTATTGATTACAGGCATTACCGACCAAAGCAATACAAGCTGCCTACTTGCGGCGATAGGTTACTTCAAAGGACAAGCGGAATATACCGAATATATCTGTATTATGCGTTCAGGCTTGGCGTGATACACAGCTATCGCCGCCCTGATCCTGCAAAGCTGCATTGGATATTCAAGGAGGAGCTTGCTTATCTTAACCGGTTAAGCGAGGAAGTCAGGCTGATGGGCAGGGAGAAGATTTCCACCGATGTTGAGTTATTTGCGTACAAGCATAAGCTGGAGGATAAAATTCAGACATTTACCGATGAAAGGGCTGATTTACGGAAATACGCACGCCGTAAAATCAGCGCTGATGAACTAAAAGAAACCAAAGATAAAATAATGCATATTACAATTAATTTGAGAAAGCTCCGTCACGAGCTGAAGCTGTGCGAGCATATCGCAGAGCGGTCTAAGGTGATGGAGCAAGGCTTGGAGACTGTCCTTAACGACGAGCAAAAGACAAGGGCGAAGAACAAGAGCAGAGGATATGAACGATAAATTTAAAACGAAAGGAGATGGATTTTGATGAGCGATAAAGCGTTTCTAAAACTGCCGAGAGTATTGATCACAGAGCCGTTGCGGAGCAAGCTGTCTGATTCGGCAATCGTGCTGTATTCGTATTTGATCAGCTTGTATGAGTTGTCGGTCAGAAACGGAGAGAGATTTCGGGACGAAAACGGAAGGTATTATGTAGTGTGTCCCATCAGCACTGTTATGCGGCTGCTCAACTGCTGCAACAACAAAGCGGAAAGCGTGTATACGCAGCTTGAAAATCAAAATCTTATCTCCCGCAAACGGCAGGGACTCGGCAAGGCAAATTTGATATATGTGAATCCTATTGCGGAAAGTACCGCAACCTATGCGAAAAACGCACACGACCAATGCGAAAATATAGATTCTGCAAATGCAAAAATCACATTTGCGGAAATGGGAAAAACGCATACTATCAAGAATGATTATTATCAAAAAGACTTGAATAAAATCTATCCATCTATCAGCTACGGGGATGCGATAGAGGATATTCGCAATCAAATTGAATATGATGTTTTGGCAGAACGCGGCTACGGCAGTGTGTTGGATGAAATCGTCAGTCTGCTTGCCGATACGGTGACATCCACCGCCGAAACTCTCAGGATAAATCAAATCAACATTTCGACAGACAAGGTTCGGTGGCGGCTCAAGCAACTGACTGCCGAACATATTGAATACGTTATCGGATCACTCGAAAAGAACACAACCGAAATAAAAAATATGAGAGCCTATCTGCTGACGGCTCTCTACAACTCTATTGATACTTTGGATACTGCCGCCTTGTACGGCGCTTGAAGGGAGGGTATACGCAATGGAAGAAATCAAGTTTATGAATACAAAGCAAGTAGCACAGGCGCTGGGTTGCAGTATGCCTACGGCACGTCAGATTATGATGCGTGCGGATTTTCCGCTTATCCGAGTAGGCAAAAACTACAAGGTCAGCGAGCAGGCATTTGTTGAATGGAGTAAAAAAAGAAGAGTTTAACGATTTAAAGTAAAAAACTATTGATTCTGAATCGTTTCTGATGTATGATGTTACTATCGGAAACGATTCGGCGTCTTTAGGTTCCGAAAGGACGGATATAATGAACACTAAAGGCAAAAAGCCGAAAAGAAAAGTAAAAATGGATTACGGTGACGGCTCTATTTACTTTGTAAAAAGCCGAAACTGTTACGCCGGACAGGTTTATCTTGAAATCGACGGCGAAAAAATCCGCAAGAGCGTTTACGGTAAGACCGAGCGAATTGTAAAGGACAAAATTCGTGAGCTTCAAATTCAGGCTAAAGCCGGTGCGTTTAAGAAGGTTGATAAAACGACCTTTTATGAACTGGCTGAAAAAATGATAGAGGAGCATGTTGCTCTGAACGAAATCAGACAATCCACCTACAAGCGCAAGCTGGAAACGCTGAAAATGCTCAGCTCTTTGTCCGATAAACAGCTTCGCAAAATCACGGAGGATGACATTATCGCATACTTCAAGGATAACCTCGATTATGCGCAGTCAACGCTCAACAAGCTGTATCAGCTGCTCGGCGCTGTTTTCAAAAAGGCAATGAAAAAGGGAATCATCAGCAAAAGTCCGCTGGAGGATTTGCGTGTCCCGAAATCCCGCAAGAAAACGGACAAGGTCAGAGCGTTAACGGTAGAGGAGCAGGCACGGTTGCTTGATGTGCTGAATAACAACGACATCAATTACTCCGAGATAATGCTGGTTTCTATGTTCACCGGAATGCGCGGTGGAGAGATTTGTGCGCTAAATATCGAGGACATTGATTTTCAAAACAACTGTATCATCGTGAACAAGACCACATCACGCGGCGGCGACAATTCGGTTATCGTCAACGAAACGAAAACAGAAGCCGGTATGCGCAAGGTTTTGATTAACAACGATTTGGCAGCTTTTTTGAAGGAGTGTATCGGTGAGAGAACCGGCGGCACATTGTTTGTTTCAAGCAACAACAAGCCGGTCACTACACAGCAGGTCAACTATTATTTTTGGAACACTTTGAAGCAATACGATATTCAAGACAAATCGCTGCAAGGAAAGCTGACCTTCCACTCGCTCCGTCATACCTTTGCCACGCGCTGCATCGAAAGCGGCGTGCCGCCGAAGGTCTTGCAGAAAATACTCGGTCACAAGGACATCTCTGTTACGATGAACGTATATTGTGATGTTTTTGAAAAATTTGAAGCCGCTCACCTGAACGCTGTTGACGAGTATATGAAACTGAATAATATCGGATTGGGAAAATCCGAAACAAAAACCGTAAAGGTTGCATAAACAGGGCAAATCGCATTCAAAATCGCAGTCAAGCCGCTGCAAGCCACTGTTTAAGCCATTTAAAATGACTCCCGCAACCAAATTGATATTCAGGCTTGATACAATTTCAAGTCTGAATATTTCTATATAAAAATATTTGTTTTGTGACTTTTTTCTTAGATTCCATAAAAACTTAGATTCGGTAGGTAAATCAGCATTCATATAATGATGATTGTCAATGTTAGATTACCACATATGTGGTAAATATAAAATTACAAGAACAGTATATGAGAACGGATGAAAATGTATGAAAAACGCAAATAATTCAGCTCTTAATAATCTCCTTAATAGTGTGGGAAATTCTGCAGCTGAAATAACTCGTAATCTCAGTTTATTTGGTGATGGAAACATGGGAAAAGGTATCCAAAATCTTTATGAAGCAGGAAAACAAAGTGGAATGATTAAAGGTTCTATAATCACAGCAGGTACTTTTAGCTTTGGCTTTGTGGTCTATAAACTCACAAACTATATCGTTAAAAATGTTATTTCTTCAGAAAATTGTTTAAAAACGGAAATATCTGATGGTGCTATTACTATAGATAATTCTCCAGTAAATACTGCCGAATTTATTGAACCACAAACCAAAAATACAGTTTGATATTTCTTTGCCCTATTATTATTGATAATTCAGAAGACAAATATCAAAAGAATATATTTTAATTTTTACCAGTTCAACACCTTATCAAAATATGATTTTATACAAATATATGCACTCAAAGTTAGAATCTTCAGATTATCCGAGAATTCTAACTTTCTGGTAATAATTGAAATATTGAGTTTTGTCTACTATTACTTAAAAAATGGCCCGTAACACCTCAAATACACTATCTCAGATTGTATAAGATCACATAATGTAGAAAATTGAATTTTAAGCAACAAACTGATTTCGTTTTTCAAACGAAGTCAGTTTTGTTTTTAATTAAATACGATAGTTGTTGTAAAAGTTGATATTCTCTTGGCATAACAAAACTGCCTATGGTAGCTTCTTTAATTCTACCATAGGCGGTCGTTTTTTCATTATCCACTTTTTATGGACTTGTGCAATTACAATCCTATTTTTCCTTTAAACTTCCATTAAATCCATTCAAAATAGGCTCTAAAAAATATGAAATAATACTTCTCTGCCCAGTTTTAATTTCTAAATTACCAGATAATCCAGAAATAATTTTTATATTCTTATTATCATTTTCTATGTCAGTTATAACACGATATACATTACCTATGTTATCTACAACATCTGAATTTGGACTTATATATATAATCTTTCCAGATACAGTTCCATAATCAGAATATGAATATGCATCAAGTTTTATTTGAACTGTATCACCAATATTTATATCTGCTATATTTTTATTTTGTATATAACATTCCATTTGTAATGGTACATCATTTGGAACAATCGACATCAATTCTTGATATGAATTAACTATATCCCCTATAGAATTTACAGCTAAATTACTTATATAACCATCGGCTGGTGCGGTAATATGGGTATATTTTTCTGATTTCTGATATTGTTTAAGCTTTGTATTTAAATTTGATAATTCACTCTTTTTTTCAGAATAAATATTATTTATTTCTTGTTTATGCTCTATATCCAGATTCTGGATTTTTAATTCAGCATTTTCTAATTGAAGTTTTTTCTGTTGTACTATCTGTTCTTGGGCTTTAAGAAGTTCTGCACTATTTTTATAACTTTCCTTTGTTGCCACTGCGTTATCATATTCCAATTTAGCGGATTCTTTTGACAATTCAAGTGATTTTTTAGATAAAGAATAACTATTTTCTTTTTCTATAATAATTTCGAGATTACTTTTACAATTTTCATTATAATTTTTTAAAGAAATATTGGATATATCTATTTTATCAATTAGTTTTGAATAAACATCTATTTCAGCTTCAATGACACTTATTTGCTCTTTTATAAAAGTAATATCTGTTTCAGATTCAGTATCAAGCTCAATCAAAATATCTCCCTTTTTCACACTTTGACCATTTTTTACATATATCTTTTTAATATTTCCAGAAAGATAAGATTTAACTATTACTATGTTTCCTTCTGGAATCACCTGACCTTTTGCAGTAACAACAACATCTGTTTTCGCTATGCAAGACCAAATAATTGTAACAATAAGCAATGAAAAGATTGAGTATATAATAATCTTACCGGCTTTATGTGCGGGTCGTTCAATTATTTCAAGAATATTAGGCATAAAATCATATTTTAACTCACTGTTTTTATGTTGGCTATATTTTAAAATATAATCCGAGATTTTATCTTTCATTTACTATTCTCCCATCTGTTGTTTATGATATAAATATGAATATAAACCATCTTTTGCAAGTAAATTTTCATGTGTATCATACTCAACCAATTCGCCTTTATCTATAACCATAATTTTTTGAGCAATTTTCAAGGTTGAAAGCCTATGTGCAATAATTAAAACTGTTCTTCCTTTACAAATATCTTTTAAATTTTTTTGGATAATACTTTCTGATTCATAATCAAGTGCAGAAGTTGCCTCATCAAAAATCAAAATACGAGGATTAGCTATAATAGCACGAGCAATAGCAATCCTTTGCTTTTGACCACCTGATAGCCCTATGCCTTTTTCTCCAATTATAGTATCATATCCATTAGGAAGTTCTGTAATAAATTCATGTGCACCCGCTGTTATAGCTGCTTGTATAATCTGTTCCGCTGAAGCTGACGGCATATGTATAGCAATATTTTCACTTACAGTTCCAGAAAACATATAATTTTCCTGCAATACTACACCTATCTGTGTTCTCAACCACAACGGATTTACCAATGAAATATCAATATTATCTATACTGATTTTTCCACTTTCTGGAATATATAATCTTTGTATTAACTTAGAAATGGTACTTTTTCCTGACCCACTTCGACCAACTATACCTATTATACTTCCCTCAGCTATATCAAATGTAATTCCTTTTATAACTTCCGGATTATCTATCTTATATCTGAATCTTACTTTATCGAATGATATTTTTCCCTTAATTGATGGAAGATTAGAAAGATTGGTATTAGAAATTGGTTCTGTAGGAGAATTAAATATATCACCTATACGCTTTACAGACATTGAGGCTTGCTGATATTCCTGCCAAAGCTGAACCAATCTTAGAACAGGTCCGGTTACTCTTCCCGAAAGCATTCTAAATGCTACCAAGGCGCCAACAGTTAATGCTCCATTCATCACAGCTACAGCCCCGAAAACAAGAATAAGTAACTCAAACATTTTCTGTATAAACTGGGCTATACTATTAGAATTAGCAGAAACCATGGATGTTTTATATCCTGCCTTAACATATTCTGATTGTATATCTCCCCACCTTTTTTCAAAATTTTCTTCTAACGCAAAAGATTTAACGGTTTGAACACCATTAATAGATTCAACTAAGAATGATTGAGATTCAGCACCTGCATTAAATTTTTCATCTAATCTTTTTTTAAATATTGGTGTAATAATTGCAGAAAGAATTGCAAAAACAGGAATCGAAGCTACTACAATAAGTGCAAGAGATACATTATATATAAAAAGGATAACTATATATACAATAATAAAAAGAAAATCTATTATTGAAGATAATGGTGTACCTGTTAAAAAATTTCTAATATTATCTAATTCTCTAACTCTTGCCACTGTTTCACCCACACGCCTGGATTCAAAGTATTTTAAAGGAAGTGCAAACAAATGTTTAAATAACTTATAATTTAGAATTACATCAATTCTATTTGTTGTATGAGTAAAAACATAATTTTTTGCTATTCCAAGTACCAATTCATAAATATAAACTATTATAATTCCAATAGCAATAGACCACAATGTAGACATACTATTATTGACTAAGACTTTATCAATAACAACTTGTGTCATTATCGGAGTAAGAATTCCTAAAATTTGTATTGTAAAAACTGCAATAAACACTTGAATAAATTGCTTTTTAAACTTAAGGATTGTTGGAATAAACCATTTAAAGCCAAATTTTGTTTCAGAATCTATAAATTCTCTTTTTTTCAGTAATATGGTTGTTCCACTCCAAAATTCTTTGAATATATTCAAATCCATCATTTCAGGATTTTGTTTATCAGGATATAAAATCATAACTTTATCATTTAAGATTTTTGCAACAATAAAATAATTATCATTTTTATCCTTAACTATTACAGGTACTTTTAATTTTGCTAAATCTTCTATGCTCATTTTGCGAAGTTTTGCTTTTAATTTAAATGACTTAGCTATGCTTATAATATCAAGGTCACTTAATTGAGATTTTTGATTAAGCATTATGTGCTCTATCTCTTGTTGAGATATCTTTAAATTCAAAAATCTCATCAATATTATTAAACAACCTAATCCACTATCTAATTTATCATTCATTATATAATAATTTTCCTCTCTACTAAAAATAAAGACCAAATATAAAGAGCTAAAATACACCTTATATTTGGTCTAATCTCAAATATTATTAATTTGCTTTAACCCATATCTGTTCTAATACATTTCTTGTTCCTATAGAATCTTTCTCTATAGATTCACTCCAAGAAATATTATTTTCTGATGTATAAACTGACATATTTTCAATAAGGAGTTGAACTTGGTTATTTCTAAGTGCATATCCATCATTACTAATGATATTTTCTATTTGATTATTTTCGCCCTTAAACCAATCATTTATTGTAAATACATCATTAGTTTCATTCATAATTATATCAAGATTATCCTCATTTCTTGAAAATACAAGATTCAAGATATCAGTATTTATCTGCAAGGTATCATTTCCAGCAGAATCAGAAATATTAACAATACCATCTCCAGAAGAAAATGTATAGTTATTATCTATTTCCAAACTATCAAACGAAAAATTAGATTTATTAATTTTTGCAACTGTTCCATCAGCAAAAATATATTTGAATTTAGAATAATCATCTCTATAGAAGTAATCCTGAATAATCAATTTATCTTCTGTTCCATTTATACTTATTTCAAGGTTATAGCTATTCTTTTTCAAAGATAGGTCTTTGGGATTTACATTATCTGTGAACTTGATTACATTCAATCCACTGTTATCATAGATTGTATCTATACCATAACCCTTGCCAAAGATATATGTATCATCTCCACTTCCACCACGGAGATAATCGTTTCCTGCTCCACCATCTAATATATCGTTGCCACTTGAACCATTGATAGTGTCATTACCACCATATCCATATAACTCTGAACTTTCATATACTGTTCCAAGATTATCGTTTGCATCAGTGCCACGAACTACTTTTAATATAGCTGTAATATCATCTTTTACCCATTTTGTTCCATCAGCAAAAGTATATTTTAAATTAGAATTGTTATCGCTATAGAAATAATTCTGAATAATCAATTTATCTTCTGTTCCATTTATGCTTATCTCAAGGTTATAGCTATTCTTTTTCAAAGATAGGTCTTTGGGATTTACATTATCTGTGAACTTGATTACATTCAATCCACTGTTATCATAGATTGTATCTATACCATAACCCTTGCCGAAGATATATGTATCATCTCCACTTCCACCACCGAGATAATCATTTCCCTCTCCACCATCTAATATATCGTTGCCGCCATTTCCAGATAAGCTATCATCTCCTAAGCCACCAATAAGCATATCATCTTCAGAAGAACCATTTAATGTATCTTTTCCTGCGCCACCAACCAAAACTCCTTCAGTAGAAAGAGAGAGACTATCATTTGAATTTGTACCAACTATACCACCACAATATTTTTCTATAGTTTGAGCATATTGCATATTTAAAGAAGATATATATGATTTAAAATCTATAAACATATTTTTATCTTCAACAAGAAGAACTCGTCCTAAATCAGCAAGAGTTACAACAGAGGCAGAACCACTTTTAAGTTTGAAATATACATATGAATTAAACAAACTCAAATCATAATGCTTTTTACCATCAGGAAGATTTTCTATAGATATAAATTCTAAATATTTTTTAATTTTGCCATAAATCATTTCAGAATAATATGATGATGCAAGATTTTTATATGTTTTTTGAAGTATAGGACCTGCAAGTTGGTTTGGATTTGCACCAAATTGACCTGAAAAGTTCCTATCTATCATCTTTTCAATAACATTAAGCTGTCTTGCATCAATATATTGACCTCTACTTGTAGGGTCAAGTTCTGATACTCCACAAAGATTATAAAGTATATCATCTATAAGTGAAACTCGTTCGTCTAAATTTTTAGATTTTAAAAATTTCTTAACAAGGGTTGTAAGCTTACCTGTTGAATCCATAGCCATAGCATAATGCAGAGAATGAACACTTCCGACTGAACGCACATTTGGCAGAGCAAGAATATCATCGCTTATCTTAAATTCAATGTTATCCTTAGTATCAATACGGTCTGAAGAAAATTTAAATTCCCCCACAGTTGTTTCAGTTCCATCTTCAAAAGTAACACTCGAAATATTTGCAAGAACCGAATCATTAATTTCATTATCAGAATTTTTTTCTGTATAGTTTAGGTTTATTGAAGTAATTCCTGCCTCTTTCAATGTCATAAGCTCATCAGAGGTTGAAATACCATCTTTATTTTTATCCTGCCAAATAAGAAGTCTGTTATATATCTCATCATGAGCGTCAATTAGTCCATCAAGATTATAATCATATTGTGCCAGTGCCTCAAAACCAGATTTTGCATATGTACCATCTGAAAGAAGGGTTCTATCACCAAAAAGTTCTCCGCTATTGTTAATCTTGCCATCACCATTCAGGTCAAGTGCAAGAAAAGCGTCATCACCTGTTATCCAGCCTGTCTTTTCAGCAAAGCCGTTTAAATCCATATCGAAATGTACGCCGTTTTCTATACCAGTAAGCTCGAAACCTGATTTACCAAGGTCTATTACCAGTGGGTCGTATACAATATTCTCAGCAGTTGTTATGCTTTTATCTGCTTCATCGGCAGATTTTTTTACACCGCCAGAGCCCCCACTTGCTCCTCCAAAACTTCCCATTGCATCATTTCCAATTGGTTCACTTGTATCTGGTATATAACTATATCCAGATGCTAATGCAGTATTAAAGTTAGAAATAATAGAAGAGCCAGAAATTGTATTTTCACCAATATTATCATTTTTAAAATCATTTTTAAGCATTTCTCGTATTTGATTAATGCTCATTCCATCAAAATTATATCCTTTTTTCTCTAATAAACTAACACAAAATTCTCTTACTTCATCAGGTGTTGTTACTAAATTATATGTACTATCACAATAATCCAAAAATTCTTCTATACTATCATAATTAAATATATTAAGCATGGATTTTATATCCATAAATGTTCCTGTTTTTTCATTCAATCCAAGAATTATAAGATCTTTCTTATTTATAACAAGATTATCTTGTGTTAATAAAAATATTGCAGCTACTTCTACATCATACTTCAATGCCATTATAGCCATTTGTGTACAAGTATATTCTTTATCTTTATATATATAATCATATTGTTCGTCAAATGTTTTGTTTATACCTGTTATTATATATCCAAAATAATCTCCAATTATAGGTAAAGCACCTACTAAGCTTTCCGACAACTCAATAAATGCATCTCCAATATCTTTAACTTTTTGAATGTATTGCTCATCTTTGCAGTTTTTTAACTCAAAACAACTCCTTTCTAATTTAGTTAATTGAATTGAAAATTCAAATAAATTATTAATCTTTTCTACTAAATCAGAACCATTGAATTCATAATCTTCATAATCTAAATTATCCAATATCTTTTCACCATAAATAAGTTCTGTGATTTTTTGAGAAACCGCATTACTAAGTGTAGTATTATATACAGAATTCAAAGTAGATACAATAATATCTTTTACAACATCTTTAAAATTAAAATCTTCTTCTTTTATTTCTTCATAAACTTTTTCTCGTACATAACTTTTTATTGCAGTTTTAACATCATCTTTAATAACTTCTTTACCTACATCTGCAACAAAATCACCTATTGTTATCTGTCCCATTTCTATCTTCCTCCATTAAATTAAACTTTATTAGCAATATCTATGTCTGTAATTTTACCACTATTTAATACAAACATAGATATATATATATCATCATTAATTTCATAATATATATACTCACCTACATCGGTACTTTTAATATTAGTAGGTTCACCAAACTTTTTTAATATGTCATTTTTCGTACTATTTATACCAATATTATCTATTTGCAGAAATCCATACATATTTTCATTTAAATCTGAAGATGAAATATAATATGCAATAAAATCTGTAATTTTTTGATTTTTTTGATAATTAGACAAAAAAACATATGATACTTTTTCATCATTATACATTAGTTTTGTTACTGCGTATGTTTTTCCGTTATGTTCTTCAATATCAACTGAACTATCAAAAGTATATCCATCACCTAAATCACTAAGTTTATATGGTATTTTTAAGGATTTACCATTCAATGTAATTTTTTCCATCATCTGCTTAACTTTTGTATCATTATCATCAGAATATTTTGTTTCGCTCGATATAGGATTATCACTTACTGCTGACGCCTGTGATACAGCACTTTGTGTGCTTAATGTGCTTTCTGTACTTGGTACAGAAGTAACTGGCGTTGATGTACCACAAGCCGCCGCACTCGCTACAATTGCTGCTGAAAGCAATAATGTCAATAATTTTTTTTTCTTTTTCATTCTCATTCTTCTACCTCTCTTATAATTTATTTTATAAACTTAACTTTATATATTTGCGAGTTAGATGCTAATTATAACATAATTTATTTTAAATTTGTTATATCTGGTATGAAAAGGGCTTTTTCTGGTAAACTTTGTACTTGATATATGATTTTTGTGTAAGTTTTAATTTATATATAAACTACAAAGTTTATTAGATTCACATAGCAAAAGTCGGAACAACCACACACTCTGAAATAATCTCTAAAATAGCATTTAAAGTAGAATCAGATACTGTTGCTGATGAATATTTTGTTAAATAAGAAATTAATCTTGAAATAAAGGCTGGCTGTTCAACATCTTCATTAAGCTCTCCATTTTGATTAAAGACTTTATTAGGGCAATGGTTTAAACCAAACTCCTTATCAAAATCAGCTTTTATATACTTTATGTCTCCAGCTATAGGAAATAGCAAAGAATTAACAAAATCATGTTCTGCCGAAATAGATGTTATTATTGATTTCCTCTCTTCTATTCTTGCGGAATAAAATTCAAGAAATTCTTTTGAAAAACCCTGTCCATCGAAGGATACACATCTTCCTATTCTATCTGTAACAATCGTAACATATTGTGCCTTATTGCCACCTTTAGAATGACCTGTTACTGTAATATTATTGCCATATTCTTCGGGAAGATTTTTTATATAAATTGCCGCATCATCCATTATTTCTGATGAAACAGCATTCGCCATCATTAAATCATCTTTCCACTCATTAACGCCTGAAGTTCCACGAAATACTGCAACAACATCTTCAATATTTCCGTTGCTTTCTTTTACAAAACAACAAGCACGCAAACCATTTTCATCAGAATCATTAGTTTCGTAATTTTGTATTGTATAATCATTTAAAAAGGCTTCATTTTCTTTGTTGTTTAAAAAAGATTTTAATAATTCTACCCACTGGCTTTTTGTCATACTTGCGGGTGGGTTGTTTTCGTCAGGAATATATTTATCAATATTATCAATAATTTTTTCAATAGTATCTTTTAGTGCTTCATTTTCATGTTTATATAAATCTAAATATATTAAATTATCTAAAAAAAGTAATTGCGTATTTGTAATTTCTGACATAAAAAATCTCCATTCATTTTATAATTTTAATATTTCTTAATAGTACCATCATGCGTATAATATTTAGCTCCTATATTTCCATCAAGACTATAAGACTCAATTTCATCAAAGATTTTATTAGTGGTATACTTAGATACCGTTGTTAACTGCTTGGTATATATGTAATACAGAGTTACAGTAATGTTATTATCAGCTATTTCTTTTGCAAATTTTTCAATTTGACTATCAACATTCTCGAATTCTTGATTTGAAAAAATATATACCCAACATAAAAAATTATCATTTTCAATATTTTCAGCAAATGTTTGATTATTATTTACCGCCTTTGCACCACCAATTCCAGTCGTAAATGTCACTTTAATTACAAATTCATTTTCTAAATATTTTTTTAATTTTAAAGAAAAATACTCTTCCGCATCATCTTTCATATAGTATTGATAGTAATCATCAGAGTAAGTATATGGTGTTACCTCACTTTCATCATTCAAACTACCATAAACCATAAATTGTTGATTATCATATTTTTCAGATTTAAAACTTAATCTGTAGTAATTATAAGCCCAGTTAGTTGAGCCAATCGAAACAAATGTGAAATTATCATCAGGATAATTTTTCTTTAAATATTCACTTGCTTCGTTTATAACTCTTTTTTTTACATCTTCAAGAGTCATTTTTTTACTGCTTGTTGTGTCTGATGAACTTTGATTTTGTTGTACAAATTTACTGCAACCAGCCGTACTAACAGAAAGTATTAATACCAGTAGTATGGCTAATAACCTCTTTCCTCTTTTCATTCTTCTACCTCTCTTATAAATTAGATAAATCTAAATAAATTAAATTATCTAAAAAAAGTAATTGTGTGTTAGAAAGGTTTTCCATAAATATAATTCTCTTTCGATGTATTCAATTTCTAAACCTTCGATATTGCTAACTATCATATCATACAACTGATTAGCAACTATATACACCGCCCTATCTCCATCAGTTTTTAAATCCTCATATTTTGTCATTGCACTATCAACTAAGTTATTCATAAGAATCAATCTCTTTAAAATTTTTATTTATGCATAATAGAAATATGATTTACACATCTATTCTCATCAAATGCATAAGAAACATAATCTTCATCTTTATTACCATTCCTATAATATGTATAACTTCCTAATTTGTCTTTTTTATACTGGTTATATACGATTTCGTGTGCTTCACCCAATTTTTTGAGTACAGCATTATCTGTATCACCAATTTTAATACCACAAATCGTTATTGGTTTAGTATTTTCATCCATACCTGTAAGTTTACCCCAATTATCTTGCGTTAACCAAGTAAATGGTATAGATTTTAGTTTTTGCTCATTTTTATAATATTCTTGTGGTATATCACGAATACTAACAGCAAATATTACATCATCATAATAATAAACATCAATATAAACATAAAATGTATTCTTGCTTTCATCTATATTAGAATATTGAATATTTTTAAATGAATATCCTTCGCCTAAATCATCAAGTGAAAATGGAAATGTATACTTTTTACCGTTGATTTCGATATTTTTACAAAGCTCGTCAAAATCAAAATCATCGTTTTTGTTAAGCGAAACCTCACTCAATGTGGTATTACTACTTTCTACTGCAGATTGCGATACAGCACTTGCTGTGCTTGGTGTGTTTGCACTGTTTTCTTGGTTCGATACAGAAACCGATGGTGTTGATGTACCACAAGCCGCCGCACTCGCTACAATTGTTGCTGAAAGCAATAATGTCAATAATGTTTTTTTCTTTTTCATTTTCATTCCTCTACCTCTCTTATGATTTATTTTTTTATAATCTAACTTTATTTTCAGTTAGATGTTGATTATAACATACTTTATTTTAAATTTGTTATATCTGGTATGAAAAAGGCTTTTTCTGGTAAACTTTGTACTTGAATATGATTTATGTAAGTAATCAGCCTTAAATATTAAAATTAATGTGATTTCAATAATATAAAATAATAAAAATGCACCACAAATAGTATTTCACATTCGTGGTGCATTTTACGCAGATAATTTAATGTTTTATTTTTTATGTATTATTCATACAAAAAAACAGCCTACCCTATTGGGTAAGCTGTATATAAAAGGGATTCGCACCCTCAAAACTGAATAAAGAAGCAGATTTGCTTGAACCAAAGTTCATGGTCAAGCCCTCGACCTATTAGTACTGCCAAGCTGAATACCTCACGGTACTTACACACGCAGCCTATCAACCTTGTAGTCTTCAAGGGGTCTTACTAACTTTCGTTATGGGATATCTTATCTTGGAGCCGGCTTCACGCTTAGATGCTTTCAGCGTTTATCCGATCCGCACTTAGCTGCCCAG